>ERZ791871.620-NODE-620-length-41599-cov-15.085187_pt1 | contig 41599 bp, 39 predicted proteins | sample MGYA00510280_ERZ791871 | MGnify/ENA primary metagenome ERZ791871 (study PRJEB30046, sample SAMN00792111) | human gut metagenome | study: EMG produced TPA metagenomics assembly of the A metagenome-wide association study of gut microbiota in type 2...
CTAACTCGCAATGAATTAGTTGCCTTAAATTTTCCTATTTCAGGAATATCCCTACATTTAAGATAAGAAAAATGATGCAGCCTTTTTTCATGGTTTTAAAATTGTTTATATAGCTAATAAAGCTATTGTATGTTTTTCAGTTTATTATTCTCTTTGATCTAGTAAGCTGCCCTGTATTTTCCTTCCTCTTTATCTTCCAGCATATTTAGGTAGGAAGTATAGCGTGATTCGCTGATTAAATGTTCCTCTACCGCTTTGCGCACAGCACATCCCGGTTCGTGACGGTGCGTGCAGTTGCCGTATTTACATTCTGCGGAGACTTTGAATATTTCGGGAAAGTAATGTCCGATTTCTTCTTCTTCCATATCGAATGTACCGAATCCTTTGATACCGGGAGTATCGATGATATATCCGTCTCCGTCCACAGGGAACATTTCGGAGAAAGTGGTAGTATGCATTCCTTTGTTGTGATATGAAGAGATTTCACCCGTTTTTGTTTCTATTCCTGGCAGTATGGCATTGATAAGGGTGGATTTTCCTACTCCCGAATGTCCGGAGAACAGTGTAATCTTACCTTCCAGTGCCTTTCTGATTGCTTCTACTCCATGACCGTTTTTGGCGGAAACTTTGAAGCAGGGATAACCGATATGTGTGTATAGATTGATTAGTGCGTCCAAATATCGGAACTCATCTTCATCGTAGGCATCTATTTTGTTGAATACCAAATTGACAGGAACCCGATAGGCTTCTGCAGATGCGAGAAAACGGTCAATAAAGATTGTTGAAGTTTCGGGATAATTGACAGTAACCACCAACATACATTGATCGAGGTTGGCGGCAAGGATGTGAGATTGTTTGGAAAGATTGGAAGAACGACGGATAATGTAGTTTTTTCTATCTTCTATTTCGTTGATAAAGGCAGTGCCTTCTTGGTTAAGGATAATCTGGACACGGTCGCCTACCGCTACCGGGTTGGTACTTCGGATTCCTTTGAGTCGGAAATTACCTTTGATTTTACATTCGATAAACTGTCCGTCATCACTCTTTACCTGATACCAGCTACCTGTGTTTTTGATTACTAATCCTTTCATAAGTTGAGAATTGAGAGTTGAGAATTGAGAGCTGAACGCGTTGTTGGTATACTACATAGTAACTTTCAACTCTCAACTCTCCATGCTCAACTTATACAGTCATAATTTCTTTATCTTTTTCAGCAAGCATATCATCAATTTGTTTGATATACTTATCGTGGATCTTTTGCAGTTTCGCTTCCGCATTCTTTTGCTCATCCTCTGCCAATCCGTCTTTTACAGCTTTCTTAAGTGCATCGATACCGTCTCGGCGGGCGTTGCGTACGCTGACTTTTGCAGTTTCGCCTTCGCCTTTACACTGTTTTGCCAATTGCTTACGACGTTCTTCCGTCAGAGGGGGAATACCGATACGGATCACTTCGCCGTTATTTTCAGGCATGATACCGAGGTCGGAGTCGATAATCGCTTTTTCGATGACACGGAACATACTCTTATCCCACGGTTTGATGGTGATACTACGTGCATCGGGAGTAGTTACGGCTGCTACATTGCTGATAGGAACCATACTTCCGTAAGAGTCTACACGGATACCGTCCAACAGTCGGGTACTCGCTTTTCCGGCGCGGATATGTGCCAGTGCTTCTTCCAGATACATAACGGCCATATCCATTTTTTCTTGTGCATTGTCAAGGCAAGTCTTTACGTCTACCATATTTTTTGATAATTAAAGTTGCTATTTGATTGATTAAGTAGCAAAAGTATATTATTTTTTGTTCATCTGCAACAGCATTCCCATCTTTTTTATGAGTGACTTACCGATGATAATCAAGGTAACAGCGGTGATAATCATTAAAATACCTACCATTAACCGGGGAGTCAGTTTTTCGTGAAACAGGAGAACACCGAAAAATAGAGCTGTCACCGGTTCCAGAGCACCCAATATGGCTGTTGAGGTAGAGCCTATATAATGGATGGCGAGTGCGGTACAGATCAGAGATACGGCAGTTGGCAGAATGGCCAGTGTCAGTACGTCGGCCCAGAGCCAGGCTGACGGTATTATTTGCAGTTCCGTACAAAAATTTAAACGGACGATATAAACCGATAGTCCGAACAAAATGGCGTAGAATGTGAGTTTGGTGGTCGGCAGGTTTTTCAGTGTCGAACGGTTCACACCTACTATATATATAGCATAAGAGAGTGAGGACAGCAGAACAAAGATAATTCCCAAAGTCGACAGCGGTTTGTTTCCGTCTCCCTGATAGAGCAAGGCGATACCAGAAAGTGCCAGCAGGATGGAAAAGACGGTAATTGCGGAAATCTTTTCTTTGAAGAATATCCCCATAATGACAGCTACCATCACCGGATAGACAAAGAGAATGGTAGAAGCAATTCCGGCATCCATGTAATTATAGCTCATAAACAAAAGTAGTGATGAAAAAGAGAATAGTAATCCCATAATGACTAAGGGCAAGACGTCTGCTTTGTGAAGCGCAAAGGATTGATGCTGCATTTTCATCAGAATACCCAGCACGATTGCGGCAAAGAAATAACGGTAGAATAAAACGGTATCGACACTCATTCCGGCTGCATAGAGCGGAAGTGCAAAAAGAGGATTCATACCGTAGCTGGCAGCGGCAATCGCTCCATAGATAAAACCTTTGGTTTTGTTGGTCATTGTTCTATTTTTTATTGGCGTGCAAAAGTACGCAGTTCACCAATGATAAACAAGCGTTTAGGCGGTTGATAGTATAATTTAATCTTTCGTATGCTAAAAACTATTTCTTAGTAAAGAGGAAACTAATCTTGTTTATGCATAAAATTAATCGTCTGACTATAGTTAAACTTGCGTCTGACTACTGTTGAACTTTCGTCTGACAGTAGTCAGACGAAAAAGAATCAACTGTCAGACGATTAATTTTATTCGATCGGGAGATTAGTTGTGTACTAATGTACCTATCTCTTCTCCGCTGATTACCTTCTTTAAGTTGCCTACCGTATCCATATCAAATACAACGATAGGCAGATTATTTTCCTTGCACATACAAGTAGCAGTTAAATCCATAACTTTCAGACCACGTTTCAGAACTTCGTCATAAGTGATGTCGTCAAACTTGGTTGCGGTAGGATCTTTTTCGGGATCAGCTGTATAGATACCGTCTACACGAGTTCCTTTCAGCATAACGTCTGCTTCGATTTCAATTCCTCTCAGTGAAGAACCGGTATCTGTGGTGAAGAAGGGATTTCCCGTTCCTGCGGACATGATAACCACTTCACCGTCTTCCATACATTCGATGGCTTTCCATTTGCTGTAAAATTCACCGATAGGTTCCATCCGTACTGCTGTCAATACACGGGCTTTCACCCCGGTGGCAACAAGTGCCGAACTGAGGGCAAGACTGTTGATGACCGTAGCCAACATTCCCATTTGATCGCCTTTCACACGGTCGAAACCTTTACTAGCTCCGCTTAGGCCACGAAAAATATTTCCGCCTCCGATGACAATGCCGATTTGTACCCCTTGTTCGTGGATTTCTTTGATTTGTTCCGCATATTCTGCCAATCTTTTTTCGTCAATGCCGTATTGCTTTTCGCCCATCAGGCTCTCTCCGCTTAATTTTAGTAGAATTCTTTTATACTTTGCCATATCTTTTACTTTTAATGTTTTCCGCAAATATAGAGATAATTTATCGGATACTCCTCATCAGGGAACGATTACTTTTCGCATGATTTGTCTCCCTAAAAAGGTTTGCACGATTCCTCTTAGTGAAAGATAAACAAGGAAAGCCAACCATAAGGCATGATTTCCCAACAAGGAATGGAATCCGTAATATATTCCGAAAAAGCTGGCGGAAGCTACCAACATGGAGTAAAGCATTTGGCGGGTGGCGGTAGCGCCGATAAAGATACCATCCCAAAGAAAGGCGGAAAAACCGGCTAATGGAATGATAAGTGCCCAATAAAAGTAGGAGTCGGAAGCAGCGATTACTGAAATATCATTGGTTAACAGGCCTAGAAAGCTTTTCCCGCCAACTGAATATAAGAGGGTGAATAGAAACGAAAGACCCAATCCCCAATAGAAGAGATGATGTACGGTACTGCGGAGGCCTGTTTGATTTTTTGCGCCGATATAACGTCCAGCCAACGCCTCACCGGCATAAGCAAAGCCATCCATGATATAGGAGAATAAGGTGAATAATTGCATAAGCAAAGTGTTGACGGCTAAAACGACTTCTCCTTGTGCTGCTCCGGCAGAGGTGAAAAACATAGTGACCATGACAAGACAGAGTGTACGGAAGAATATGTCGCGGTTAACTTGAAAGAAGCGATACATGGCTTGTCTTTGTATTATTTCTTTCCAGACGATTCGTTTGTGGAGCGTATGGTAGTAATGCATATAGAGCCAAAGAGCCATGAAGAAGCCTGCATATTGGGCAATAAGAGTTCCTGCGGCTACGCCTGCCACTTTCATATCCAATAGGTAAACAAAACATAGGCTGGCAACAATATTAACTATATTCTGGGTAATGGCGATATACATCGGAAAACGTGAGTTCTGCATACCGATGAACCAGCCTGCAAATCCATAAAGCCCTAAGGTGGCGGGAGCTCCCCAAATACAGATGTAGAAGTAAGTGGTTGCCAGTTGTTCTATCTCCGGTGTGGTCTTTATAAATGTAAATGCCAAGTGCAGAATGGGATACTGAAACAGCAGCAGACAGAAAGCGATGAGTAATCCTACTCCGATGGAACGTAGCAATAGTCGGGTGATTTCGTTAAGGTCGTGCTGTCCGTAAGCTTGTGAAGTCATTCCACTGGTCCCCATGCGAAGGAATCCGAAAATCCAGTAGATGATATTGAACAGCATTCCTCCTACGGCGATGGCCCCGATATAGGCCGGAGAACCGAGATGGCCTACAATGGTGACATCGATGAGTCCCAATAATGGAACGGTGATATTCGATATGATTGATGGGATGGCAATCTGTAATATTCGTCTGTTTTCAGTGACCTGTTTTTTATCTGTCATTGTATAAAAACACTTTTATCAAATTGATTGTTCTTTTCGTCCGCAAAGGTACATCTTTTATTTTTTTATTGTATCTTTGTGTGTCACGAACTAAATAACAAAAGTAGGATTATGAGAGCCTTAACTATCTTCTTTTTATCATTGTTTTCATTGCCGCTGGTGCTGAATGCGCAGTCGGTCGATGAAATGTTGCAGAAAGTGTCTGCTGCCATTGAATCAGGGCAGCATGGACAGGCTGTGAGCTATTTCCGCCAAACAATCGGTTTGGATATAGACCGTACCGAGATGTTCTATTGGACGAGCATTGATAAGAGTAGTGATATTAGTTCAAAATTAGCTGTAGAACTGGCTTCTGCTTATAGGAAGAATCGGAATTATGACAAGGCTTATCTGTTTTACAAGGAATTGCTTCAAAAGACTCCTGATAATGTAGATTATCTGGAGGCATGTGCTGAGATACAAGTGTGCCGTGGGCAGGAAAAGGAGGCTCTGCGTATGTATGAAAAGGTTTTGCAGTTGGATGCGGATAATCTGGCTGCTAATATATTCTTAGGTAATTACTATTATCTGATGGCTGAAAAGGAGAAGAAACGGTTGGATACTGATTTTAAAAAACTTGCATCGCCTACTAAGATGCAATATGCGCGTTATCGGGATGGATTATCAAAAGTCTTTTCGACCGGTTATCAGAAGGCCCGGAATTCGTTGAGAAAAGTTATTTCACAATTTCCGTCAACAGAGGCTCAAAAGACATTGGATAAGATATTGAGAATAGAAAAAGAGGTGAATCGCTGAAAATAGTTCACCTCTTTTTCTATAATACAGTTTTATTTGATTGTTCGCATGGGAAATTCTTGTGGTGCCGTTGTCTTTGTTATACTTCTGGTAACCTTTTTTCCTGGAATCTGCGGACTGTGTGCCAGCACATACCGGATTCTATTTTTTTGTTCATTGGTAAAGCGATTAACGTATGAGTATTCATAGTCCATGATGTTGTTTGGGGTAGATTGGGTATTATCCATACAGTTTTTCCTTTCCATAAGATATGGTAAATCATTGAATGTGATCTTGATTCCATTTTTAGGGATATAGTTGTCTAAAAAATCTTTATATTCATCTCTGTTGTAAGGAGGGGTATCTGTACAATAGTCAGTGTCCTCACATAGATTGGTAATTATATTTCCTGCCGAGTCTTTCGTTTCATTGAAAGTATGATATAAACCTAGATAGTGTCCAAGTTCATGGGCAAGGGTGGCAATAACATCTGAAGGATTATAGATTTGTCCTTCTATATTGGCTTTCCCGTTAATATATAATTTGTTGATAGATATACAGTGAGGATATGTCAGAGTGGAGTGTGTTGGTAAGAAATTAAGTTGATTTAGTCCTTCTAATTTGTCCGGCTTGACTGTATATGGAAGGTAAGAGATTCCTAATATATTTTTGTTTGTGAACCGATATAACATAATATTGATGTATTGGTCGGTATCCCATAGATATTGAATATTAGACTTGTCATCCATAAAATTGTCACAGTCCAATTCTGCGTTGTTTACTTTTATACGCTCTATTCCAGCCTCAGAAAGTACTTTTCCCTCATTGTTGTGGGTAGCAAGGATGAATTTCAAATGAATATCTACACTTTTGTTATTCGAATTGTCATAATACTTATTGCAAGCATCAATAATTTCTTTTATTCTTTTAGTTGTCACAGTTTGGTCTGAATCGCTCCCATCATAAAAGATGTGGAAGATTACAGGAAGTTGATAAGACTCTTCTTGGTTATCAGTATCGCTTTCTTTAATAGATGGGGTAGGACTGTTTTCTGAGTCTTCACAACTAATTATGAAAAATAACAAAGCAAATAAAGTAAATAATGCAGTTCTCATATATAAAAGATTTTTATCTCAATAAATATTCCACTTCCTTAAACATATAAGCCCTTCGGACCTGTTTTTCGTCTTCTAAGATTAACCTACCTTCCGGCTCAACACAAATAATTCGTGCCAGAAATTCACCGTCAACATCTTTATATCGGTGCATTCCTTCTTTTCTGAAAAGTGATTTCTCATATTGGTTGGTTATCTGTGTTATATCTCCTTTTTGAAGTTTGGCATAATAAGACTGAACACGGATCATGATATTCTTTAATATCTCAAAGACATCATGGCGTTTTCCAGTGATTTGATATAGTGAAACAGGATTGGGAGCCGGACTGTAGAATTCTTCCTGGTTAATATTGATTCCGATTCCTGCAATGCTTTGACAGATGTTCCGTCCCATCAAATCGTTTTCGATTAATATTCCACAAATCTTTTTCTCTTTCCAATAAATATCGTTCGGCCATTTGATAGAAATGTCCTCAGTATAAGTACTTAACTCTTCCTTAATAGCCAAAGATATAATCTGCGAAATAAAAAACTGGCAGCGCGCTTCCCAAAAAACAGGGAAAAGCACAAAACTGAAAAGGAGGTTCTTGAGCGGTTCTGATTCCCAAGAGTTCCCACGTTGCCCTCGTCCGGATGTTTGAAAGTCGGCAACTACGGTCGTCAACTCCTCTACTTTTTGCCGGGCACAAAGAGTTTGCAGGTAGTTATTGGTCGAATTCGTTTCACTGATATGAATCAATGGAACGGGGAATATTTCAGGGGAGGGCGTCATATTTTGCACGTAGTTTTTGGGGGAACTTCTTGATGACTTCATCATAGGAATGGTCGATCAATTGTTTTATCAGTTTATCATCTAGGTCGCGGTCAAGGAATACTTGGTTCCAGTATTTTTTGTTAAAATGCCAAGCACCTTCCACGCCATTGTAATGGTCCCGCAATTCGATGGCGTAGTCTGGATCACATTTCATCGTAATCCTGTCAGGCGTATTGAAACTAATACATAAAAACATTTTTCCCATGACTCTGATTGTCAGGAAATCATCACCGAAAGGCATATCTTCCGTAGCGGCTTTTTTGCTGAGGCTGTATTCTCTGGCTGTTTCAACATTCATAATTAATCAATTTATAATAATTTTGTATCTTCTATGTCTTGAATTTTAAAATAAAGGAGGATAAAACGCCTCTTTGATATGCTCGATCTTGAAGTTTCCGTCTTCGCCCACTACCGTAATGATATCGAATCGTACAGGTGCATCGATTTGAAATAGTCTCATATAGGTATCCGTAGCGCGTACGGTACGTTTTATTTTAGGGATGTCAACAGCGTCCTCCGGTTCGGCAAATTGAGTATTGCTGCGGGTCTTTACCTCCACTACAATTAATTCCTGCTTTTGGGTAGCCACAATATCCAGTTCAAAATGTCCTTTTCTCCAGTTCCGGTCACGAATAATGTAACCTTGTTGCTCCAGATAGGTTACTGCGGCATTTTCTCCGGCTTTTCCTAATTCATTATGTTTAGCCATCTTTTTTTGCAAATTTACTGCTTTTATTCTTTGTATTTACAGAAGTAAAAGTAATTTTGCAGAAGATATGAGAAAAAGGAGTAAGAAGTGCCTGAAAATGCATGCCGAGTGTACCAAAAGGGAACGACGGATGAGCATTTTATTGAGCGACGAAGAACAGCTGATTGTAGATCGTTATCTTGAGAAATATAAGATAACGAACAAGTCACGTTGGCTTCGTGAAACAATTCTCATGTTTATCCATAAGAATATGGAAGAAGATTATCCCACCCTTTTTGGTGAGCACGATATGAGACGATAGGGGATAGTCTTAAAAAAATGTAGATTAAAAACTGGAGGGGGATGCTGGACGATACTTACTTTATGAAACAGGCTTTGATAGAAGCCGGTAAAGCTGCCGAACGGGGTGAAGTGCCTGTAGGGGCAGTCGTTGTTTGTAAAGAACGGATTATTGCACGTGCCCACAATCTCACAGAAACATTGAATGACGTAACGGCTCATGCCGAGATGCAGGCCATTACTGCTGCCGCCAATGTCCTTGGTGGTAAGTATCTGAATGAATGTACATTGTATGTCACGGTTGAACCTTGCGTGATGTGTGCGGGAGCCATTGCCTGGGCACAAACGGGTAAACTCGTATTCGGTGCCGAAGATGAAAAACGTGGCTATCAGAAATATGCCGTTTCGGCGCTGCATCCCAAAACAGTGGTTGTCAAAGGACTGCTGGCAGACGAATGTGCCGCCCTTATGAAAAACTTCTTTGCGGCAAAACGTAGATAGCGATTGATGGAGTGGTGATTAATAACCGAGCTGTGTAGAGTTTATCGTTATTCTTTAATTTCCTCGAAGTCTACATATTCTCCTTCATCCTGGGTGAATATCTTTTTATGCTTTTTTCTTGGAACGTCGTCGGAGAATATTTCCTCTTCATGATCCGTCGGACGATGTGTTCCCTGACTGTAGCTTTGCTGGTCCGCGCTACGTCCGGATTCGTTTTGTCTCGGTCGTGATGAAGACGAAAAACGGTGGCCTATTCCGAAGATGGCTTTGAGTATGAGTCCGACAACTGAAAGACCAAATACGATAATGGTGATGATAAAGAGAAGTATAAATAAAAGTATATGCATTGGGCTATGATTTTTATATTGTAACTCTGATAAAACTCATAGTACAACAAACGTGCCAAGAGATTGTTTATTTACTTTTTCTTGTAAAAAGTGAAAGTAAAATATACCATACAATAATGGCGGCAAAACTGCTAATTCCAAGAAATAGAAGAAGAGGAATGCAGATAATCAGGAATATAAAACTGATTTTGTTGTCATTCCATGACAGGTTTTTAAATTTCAAAGAAAACATCGGTATTTCTGATACCAGTAGTCCGGAAAATAGACAGACAAGTATAAGAAGGTAGACAGGATGGCAGTTGTCTGATATCAGGAAGTCATGTGCCCCTGCCACTAATGAGCCCCAAAACAGAGCATTGGCTGGTACTGGGAGTCCGACAAAAGAGCTGGTCTGCCGTGTGTCATTGTTGAATTTAGCCAGGCGCAAGGCAGAAAAAACAGAAATCAAGAATGCCAAATAGGGTAGATAAGGAGCGATGAACTCCATATTTGCCGGATAGTACATTTCTTTGAACAAGGAGAATACGATCAGTGAGGGAGCAACTCCGAAGCTGACATCATCTGCCAATGAATCCAGGTCTTTTCCGATAATGGAATGTGCATTGAGTGCACGAGCCAACAATCCGTCAAAGAAATCAAAAATAGAACTTAAAGCGATGAAAAGTAGAGCCAGTTCATATTTTGCTTCAAAAGCCATGACACAAGCAATACAACCGGAGAAAAGGTTCAGGCAGGTTACGGTATTCGGAATACTATTTTTAATAACGTTTGTCATTGTGACAGAATTATTTAAGTTTGGCGATAATCGTTTGGTTACCGGTCGTTAATTGTCCCATTTTGACACAAATCTCCGTGCCAATGGGTAAATACACATCCACGCGGGAACCGAATTTGATAAATCCCATGTGTTCGTCAATATAACATTCTTCTCCTACTTCAGCGTAGGTGACAATACGGCGTGCCACTGCTCCGGCAATTTGCCGGGTGAGTACTTCCACTCCTTCCGGAGTTTCGATTACTACCGTAGAACGTTCGTTTTCTGTGCTGGCTTTCGGCAGCCATGCTTTCATGAAGTTTCCATTATGATGTGCTACCTTTTTAATGGTACCGTCCACCGGATACCAGTTGGCATGTACATTCACAATGCTCATGAAGATGGATATCATTAACCGGCGGTCATGGAAATATTCGTTTTCATCGATTTCCTCGATAACGACGATTTTTCCATCGGCGGGTGCTACGACAATCTTTTCAGTGTCCTGTCCGAAGAGACGGATCGGACATCGAAAGAAATTCACCATCAGCAGATAGACTGCTATACTCGCTACTGCTACCACATAAAATGGTATTTTGCAATCGATCCCCCAATAAAGAGCCGCATTAATCAATAGCAATAGCAAGAAGCTAGCCCATAATATATGTGTTCCTTCGCGGTGAATACGTATTTTCTTCAATTTCTTTAGTCGGCCCATGAATGCTGTTTAATGATATTGTCTGCAAAAATATACTTAATTTAAAAAATCAGCAAGTAAATGAGCATAGAAATGCGAATGTTGATAACTTTTTGAGGATTATTTTTGTTTATAACCCGGGAGGTAGTAATTTTATGCCTTCAAATTAACTACTTATCATTATGCAGGATTTCGTTCATTTACATGTCCATACCCAATATTCTCTTTTGGACGGTCAGGCTAGCGTGGCTCGTCTGGTCGACAAAGCGATGAAGAATGGAATGAAGGGTATTGCCGTGACCGATCATGGAAATATGTTCGGTATTAAAGAATTTACGAACTACGTTAATAAAAAGAATAGCGGTCCCAAAGGAGAGGTCAAAGACCTGAAAAAACGAATTGCGGGTATAGAAGCCGGAACCATAGAGTGTGAGGACAAAGAAGCTGAGATTGCCGATTGTAAAGCCAAAATTGTAGAAGCGGAAAGCAAACTGTTCAAACCCATCATCGGTTGTGAGATGTATGTGGCACGCCGTACAATGGATTTAAGAGAAGGTAAACTCGACCAGAGCGGTTACCACCTGATTGTATTGGCCAAAAATGAAAAGGGATACCATAACCTTATTAAATTAGTATCGCACGCATGGACGCGCGGATACTATATGCGTCCGCGTACCGACCGCAGCGAATTGGAAAAGTATCATGAAGGTCTGATTGTCTGTTCGGCTTGCCTCGGTGGAGAGATACCGAAACGGATTACCAATGATCAGTTTGCGGAAGCGGAGGAAGCCATACAGTGGTATAAGAACTTATTCGGAGATGACTTTTATCTGGAGATGCAACGCCATAAAGCGACCGTTCCCCGTGCCAATCACGAGTGTTATCCAATGCAGGTAAAAGTGAATAAATACCTGATGGAGTATGCCCAAAAGTACAACATAAAATTGATTTGTACGAACGACGTTCATTTTGTGGACGAGGAAAATGCGGAAGCGCACGACCGTCTGATCTGTTTGAGTACCGGCAAGGATTTGGATGACCCTACCCGTATGCTTTATACCAAACAAGAGTGGATGAAAACACGTGAAGAGATGAATGAACTCTTTGCGGACGTACCCGAAGCTTTGAGCAATACATTGGAAATTCTCGATAAAGTAGAATATTATTCCATCGATCATGCCCCTATTATGCCTACTTTCGCTATTCCTGAGGACTTTGGAACAGAAGAAGAATACAGAGCGAAATTTACGGAGAAAGACTTGTTCGATGAGTTTACGCAAGATGAGCATGGCAATGTGGTGTTGAGTGAAGAGGATGCGAAGGCTAAAATAAAACGTCTGGGTGGTTATGATAAACTCTATCGTATCAAGCTCGAAGGAGACTATCTGGCTAAGTTGGCTTTCGATGGTGCGAAACGGATATATGGCGAGCCTTTGTCGGAAGAAGTGAAGGAACGCATGAATTTTGAGCTATATATCATGAAGACTATGGGTTTCCCCGGATACTTCTTGATTGTGCAAGACTTTATCAATGCTGCCCGCAAGGAGTTGGGGGTATCCGTAGGTCCGGGACGTGGATCGGCGGCCGGTTCGGCTGTGGCGTACTGTCTGGGAATTACGAAAATCGACCCTATCCAATATGATTTGCTGTTTGAACGTTTTCTGAATCCGGACCGTATCTCTTTGCCTGATATTGATGTGGACTTTGATGATGACGGTCGTGGTGAGGTACTTCGCTGGGTGACGAATAAATATGGTCAGGAAAAGGTGGCGCACATCATTACCTATGGTACGATGGCTACAAAGTTGGCTATCAAGGACGTTGCCCGTGTGCAGAAACTTCCTCTTTCGGAATCCGACCGCTTGGCTAAACTGGTGCCGGATAAAATTCCGGATAAGAAACTGAACTTGCCGAATGCGATTGCATACGTGCCCGAATTACAAGCTGCCGAAGCTTCATCGGATCCGTTGGTGCGCGATACGCTGAAATATGCCAAAATGCTTGAAGGTAATGTACGTGGTACGGGTGTGCATGCTTGCGGTACGATTATCTGCCGTGATGATATTACCGATTGGGTGCCTGTCAGCACTGCCGATGATAAAGAAACGGGTGAGAAAATGCTTGTCACCCAGTATGAAGGTTCGGTGATTGAAGATACCGGACTGATTAAGATGGACTTTCTTGGCTTGAAGACATTGTCTATCATTAAAGAAGCCGTTGAAAATATCCGTCTGAGCCGTGCCATTGAAGTGGATGTGGATCAGATTGATATTAACGATCCGGCTACTTATAAATTATACAGTGACGGTCGTACGATCGGTACATTCCAGTTTGAATCTGCCGGTATGCAGAAGTATTTGCGTGAGTTGCAGCCTTCTACATTCGAAGATTTGATTGCCATGAACGCTCTCTACCGTCCGGGACCGATGGATTATATCCCCGATTTTATCGATCGTAAACATGGACGTAAGCCGATTGAGTATGATATTCCGGTAATGGAAAAGTACTTGAAGGATACATACGGGATTACGGTTTATCAGGAACAGGTGATGCTTTTGTCACGTTTGTTGGCGGACTTTACACGCGGTGAGTCCGATGCTCTTCGTAAGGCAATGGGTAAGAAGCTGCGTGACAAGCTGGATCACATGAAGCCTAAATTTATCGAGGGTGGACGTAAGAACGGGCACGACCCGAAAGTTCTCGAAAAGATTTGGACGGACTGGGAAAAGTTTGCGTCGTATGCTTTCAACAAGTCTCATGCTACTTGTTATTCATGGGTGGCTTATCAGACTGCCTATCTGAAAGCGAATTATCCTTCCGAATATATGGCGGCTGTAATGAGCCGAAGTTTGTCGAACATTACGGATATCACGAAGCTGATGGATGAATGTAAGGCGATGGGTATTCAGACCTTGGGACCGGATGTCAATGAGAGTAACTTGAAGTTTACTGTAAATCGTGACGGCAATATCCGTTTCGGGCTTGGAGCCGTAAAAGGAGTAGGCGAGGCTGCCGTGCAGAGTATCATGGAGGAACGTGAAAAGAACGGTCCTTTTACCGGAATTTTCGACTTTGTGCAACGTGTCAATCTGAATGCCTGCAATAAGAAGAACATGGAATGCCTCGCGTTGGCCGGTGGCTTTGACAGTTTTCCGGAACTGAAACGTGAACAGTACTTTGCTGTCAACTCTAAAGGAGAAGTTTTCCTGGAAACTTTGATGCGTTATGGCAACCGTTATCAGGCTGATAAAGCTGCTGCAGTCAATTCTCTGTTTGGTGGCGAAAACGTAATTGATGTGGCAACTCCTGAGATTCCTCAGGGAGTAGAGCGTTGGAGTGATCTCGACCGTTTGAACCGTGAGCGTGATTTGGTTGGTATCTACCTTTCCGCTCATCCGTTGGATGAATTCTCCATTGTATTGGAACACGTCTGCAACACACGTATGGCAGATTTGGAAGATAAAGCAGCCCTTGCTGGTCGCGAAATAACGATGGGAGGTATTGTGACCAGTGTCCGTCGTGGAATCAGCAAGAACGGAAATCCTTATGGTATCGCCAAGATAGAAGATTATTCCGGCTCTACCGAGATTCCATTCTGGGGAAATGACTGGGTGACTTATCAAGGATACCTCAATGAGGGTACTTTTTTGTTTATCAAAGCTCGTTGTCAACCCAAGCAATGGCGGCAGGATGAACTGGAAGTGAAGATTACTTCTATGGAACTGCTGCCGGATGTAAAAGAAGAGTTGGTGCAGAAGATAACCATTATTATCCCGTTGTCCGTGTTGAACTCCGCTTTAATCACAGAACTTGCAACATTGACAAAAGAACATCCGGGAAATACGGAACTCTATTTTAGGGTGACGGATGATATTGATGTAAACCGTATGGCGGTCGACTTAATTTCCCGTCCGGTCAAGCTTTCGGTGGGCCGTGAATTAATAACCTATTTAAAAGACCGTCCGGAATTGGGGTTCCGTATAAATTGATTATATTTATAATGATTGTTGATTATCAATTACTTATGGTAAGCAGGATAGGGAACTTACTTACTCCCTTTTTTCTAACCGAAGCAAAGATATAAATTTCCATAGAATTACATAGCTTCGACTTAGGAAAAAATCATAGGAGGAAAGTACTGAGTTAAAGTACCTTTCTCCTTTTTTATTTTATTCTCCACAAATTATACTATGAAGATTCATTTGCGTAGTTTTCGGTGAGTATTATTGCTCGTTTGACTATTTTCGTACTTTCAGCTAATTCTATTTTACATGCTAGTTTTCCATTTTTCTTATACTTAACGTGAGTTCGATATAAGAATAAATATATTTCACTTATAATTAGAAACATAGCGATAAAAGTATTAAATTTATAGTGCTGAATTATAACATTTAAACGATTACCGCTATGTTTCCAGAGTCTAAAGTTACAGAGATTTATTGTATGGCCGATGATTTTTGCAAGGAATTTACATTTCAACAGGAAAAATATATGATTAAGGATAAGAAGACCAATCATTGTAACAAACCCAACCGTATGAGTGATGCAGAGATTATGGTTATTCTAATCCTGTTTCACTCCGGTGGTTTCCGCTGTTTCAAGCATTACTATAAGGAATATGCCTGTAAACATCTGAAACACCTTTTTCCGCGTCAGGTTTCTTATAACCGTTTTTATAGAATTGGAGAAGGAAGTACTGCTTCCACTGACCATCTTCATCAAAAAAGTCCTGCTGGGAACCTGTACCGGCATCAGTTTCGTTGACTCCACTCCCTTACGTATATGCCGTAACCAAAGAATCTTGATTCATAAGACATTTGAAGGGTTTGCCGAGCGTGGAAGATGTTCAATGGGATGGTTCTTCGGATTCAAGTTGCATCTGATAATCAATGACAAGGGTGAGATTCTCAATTTCATGTTCACGCCTGGAAACGTGGATGACCGGGAACCGTTGAAGCAAGGTAAGTTTCTGGAAAACATCAAAGGAAAACTATGCGCAGACAAAGAATATATTGGTCAGGCTCTGTTTGAGAACCTTTTTCTTAATGGCATACAGCTTGTCACTAAAGTTAAAAACAATATGAAGAATTCACTGATGAGTATTGCCGACAAGATTTTGCTCAGAAAAAGAGCCCTGATTGAAACAGTCAATGACGAATTGAAGAACATTGCGCAGATAGAACACTCCAGACATCGTTCATTCAATAACTTTATAGCCAACTCCTTGTCGGCTATCGCGGCATACTGCTTTTTTGAAAAGAAGCCCGCCATTGACGTAAATTTTGTCAATGACGGACAACTGTCTATTTTCTAATTTTATTTCGAACTCACGTTAAATACATTGTGTACGTTCATTAATTCATCAATAACTGGGGCGGATTTGACCAAAGATTGCAGTATATTAGTCGATAAATAAAATATCTGCAAGAATTATATTATAACAATACAACTTCTTACAGATATTTGTAAAATCCTAGTTTTAATATATCTATAATTTTTTTATAGATATAATTTAATAGATGACTTTATTTCAGAGAACGAGTTCCTGTCAAAATATCATCGGGGACTTTGTCACAACGTACATATACTGAAATATCTTCCGGATTATCTTTAACAATCCATTTCATTGAATTGTCCAACATTTCAGTCACTATATATTTATTAGCCCAATCACCTTTACCAAAATCATATGTACCACTCAGAATAAAGCCATCTTCTTTTTCTTCTATCAAAAATGAACCAGTCAGTTTTCGTGAATACATACTATTGAGGTTTTGATACATTATATAAGTATGTTCTTTCCGGTCGAAGGTGATATAGCAATAAAGTTCGTCATTCATTTCCTTTCCATTCCATTCACTCAAACGCCATGTACCGTTGAGATTCTTATAGTTTACTTCCAATATTGCGTCTTTTACATCATCGTCATCATTACAGGCTACAAATGTGGCGAGTAACATGGTACATAACAGCATTTTAAAAAATACGTTCATTACTTTTCTTTTTTACTTGTTTCTTTACTAGTTTCTATTCTCAAAATCCATTCTCTATAGACACGGTAACTGTGCGTTCTGAGGGCGTGGAGCTGATTCCTTCCAGAATGACCGAAAACTTTAGAGGATATTTTAGACCTTGAGGTATCAGGTGTTTGTTTACCTTGATGAAAATATTCGCTTCCATTCCGGCCGGTATGACTTCAGGCTCTACTGTTACGGTTACATAATCAGGGAGCAGGATTTTCATGGCTGTTACCGTCAGCGGATTGTTCCCACTATTTATACAGGTGAGACGTTCGGCGGCAATGCCTTCAGGACCTGCTTCTGTAAAATGGACCACTTTTCTTCTAAGTCTCAAATCCCCCATTTTATAGGGAAAATTTCTCCATTGCTTTTTGGAAGGAGTGACCATGCCTGTCAGCACAAGTTCTGCTACCGGAGTTGAAGAAGACTGGTCGGTATACACAAAAGCACGGGTATATAACTTTCCTGGATGTCCGTCCGGATGATAGGTGAGTACAATCTCACCTTTTTCACCCGGATTCAACTCTTTTTGTGTAAATTGGGCAGCTGTACATCCGCAGGTTGTAGTCACCTTGGTAAGTTTGATGCTCCGTTTACTTGAATTGTGAAAAACAAAACGATAAGCGGATGCTTCATCATCCTCGGACAATGTACCGATGTTGATCTCTTGTCCGGTAACAAACTGCAAGATTTTTTCCTGTGCATTGGCACAATGCGTAGCAACCCATATCAGCAGAAAAGTGATTAATGAATATTTTTTCATATCCGTCCTTTTGCGATAGAATCAATTTATAACCAGCCATTGCCACCGGCATTGGTACGCACAGTGATATAGAACTCTTGAGTGGTAGCGCTTCCTCCATTTAGCTTGGCGGTGGCTACAGCCTTAGTCAAACCAGATTTCAATCCTTTTACTGTATATTTGCCGGGAGCTATTTCAGTCACTGTCGCAACCGTTTCGTCAGCTACCTGACAAGTGAAGTCTGCATTTCCGGGTTTAAAATAAGTAGCCAAATTAATGATTGTCGTCTTGCCTGTTCCCAGATAAATGTTGGGCACTTTCATGTCTACACCAGAACCTTCGATGTTATTCAACAATAGAGCTGCATCGATCATGCCGCCTACTTGACCGACATAATCACTTAACTGAAGACGGGTAGGATGATTAGTTCCGTTAACCGACCAGTTTTCGTAATATAGTTTGCTTTCATCGGAATAAGTAATCGGTTGTGTGGATTTCAATAATAATTTCCGGAAGTCTTCGGCGCGGAAGTGCTTGCCGAGTTTCACTGCATAAGACAATCCCAAAGCAGCTACGCCTGACACATGAGGACATGCCATCGAAGTCCCTTCGTAGTATCCATAGTTATCACCGAAATCGGTTGAGATAGATCCATTCTCACCAGGTGTAGCAGTTCCTCTTCCCGGGAGGGTAGAGAGTATAGAACCATATTCAGTGCAATGATACCAACTGTCACCACCGGGAGCCGAAATGTCAACTCCTGTGCTGTAATTGGAGTAACAAGCCGGAGTTTCATCGGCAGCTGTTGCGGCGACTGAGATATAGTCTTTGTATGCTCCCGGATAAGAAGACATCGGAGCAAATTCATTTCCTGCTGCGAAGACTACGATTCCGCCTTCAATTACTCCGTTCGGAGAACCGGCATTGTTGACAAAATAATCTAATGCCTCCTTTTCCAATGGGGTAGTGGATGCCCATTCTTCATCTGTTGTAGGTCCCGGAGTATAATTCATGGCGTTGGAACGTCCGGAGTTATATCCCCAGCTACATTGCAGAATAACAGCACCGTTATCTGCCGCATATTTGATAGCTTGAGCCTCAGCAAAAAGAGTCACTCCTTTATCTCCGGAAAATAATTGGCAAGACATGATCTTCACACCCGAATTGTCTGTTCCGTCACCACCTGCTATCCCGGATACGCCTATTCCGTTGTTGTTGACAGCGGCGATTGTTCCAGCAACATGTGTACCGTGTCCGGTATCCGCAGCTTCCGACCAGGATATATACCCGTTTCCTGATACGAAATTATAGCCGTATACGTCTCCTGCATATCCGTTCCCATCATTATCTATAAGAGAAGTAACATCATCTTCTCCCGGATTTTTCCACATATTTTGAGCCAGGTCTTGATGAGTGTACATTACTCCTTCATCCAAAACAGCAACGATAATAGACGGATCACCGGTACATTTTTTCCACGCTTCTTTACAGTTTACGTCTGCACCGACCGTTACGGTTCCTTCTTTGGCTTCTTTTATTGTTCCGTTATTGATGTAGCTCCATTGCAAAGCCAGTCCCGGATCATCAAACGGTGTTTCGGCTGATTCACTTGTACACATGGCAATGGCACGTTTGGTTTGCTCGTCGAGCATAAAAGGACGCTTTTGAGTGTTGTAAGCCCGCTTTATAGTGCGGTTGTATTCGATAGCTGCAATTTCTCCAACATTGGACAGGTCTTGAGCTACTTTCTGCAAATCCGCATCCTTATCAAAACGTACCAGATACCAAAGGTGAAGCCCTCTTTTACGAGTACGTTCTTCATGGCGTACATCTACCGGGAAAATACGTTCAAAATGATAAGCGCCTGCAACATCCAGCACTTCATCTACAGTGGGAATACTGGAACGAGTCATCACACCTCGTTCTGAACGTGTCTGTGCCTGATCCAATAAATCAGCAACTTCCGGTTTGAACTTGATTAACAATTCTCCCCGGCATGCATCTGCCGGAATGGAAGTTACCGGAGTAGTCAGGTCATTCGTTGTTACCATTTCCGTGTCTGTGCAGGACACGAAAAAAGCAGTAAACAAAATCGCTATTTTATAGTATATCTTTTTCATAATTCTTCAACTGTTTAATTTTCCCAAGTCGGGCGTTTGTTAGGATACAACTTGTAATATTCTTCAAAATCTTTCGGTATATTGACAAAGCCCGGGAGGTTTCCTTTTGTATCACTCTTTGCATCTTCTTGAGTAAAGATGAAAGTGAATGAGTTCCAGTCAGCCATTTGAGGATGAAGCAGAACCCAATTGGGAATTTCACCATGCAGATAGTTCAGGTTGACAGTAAATCCCTTGGTCTTGAACATTACCTTCGGTGTACCTACCAGAATTTCAGGTAATTCATCTTTCTTATCTCCTGTATTGTGGGATGCTTTAATATCTTCCTCTGTATAGAGATCAAACAATCCGGAGTCAGACAGATCTTTATCAGTTGGCAATTCACCCTCGATATAGTTATTGGAAAGTTGTAAAGTATCCAATTCCCATGCCAGTATTTCCATGAAGCGCCGTTTATCTGCATAGCTGTTCAAATCCAAATATAAGCCATCCTTATCTTTATCTAGCGTAGTCAGATCGGAAACAACGTCTCTTCTTCTGTTGGCATTCATTTTCAACACTTTTAAGTTCGGAAGTATCTCTTTATTGAGCACAGCCGGTATCTTGTTGAAATTATTGCTGGACAGACTTAAAACTTCCAATTTGTCTCCCAGCTTCTTTAATTCGTTGATATCAGGCAATTCCGTCAAGCCATAAGCATCCAACCTCAGATTTTTCAGATATTCCAACTGACAGACTTCATTTCCTAATTTGATACTCTTCAATCCGTTATTCACATTACTGAAGAATTCTAATGTTTCTACATATTTCAGATGGGTGACTTCAGCAGGAACCGATTCTTCCGTATGGAACATACTAAAGAGAACGGAACGCACACGACCTTTCATTTGAGGATTATCTTTTACCTCCTGATCGGTATTTTCCCAAAGTTTTACACCGTTCCAATATCTCATATTGCGGCTACCGTCCCAAGGCGACATCACATTCAGACGTTCGCTGATAATCAGCAGTGCCAATGAGTCTCCTGCACGGTTGTCCGTAATGGTAGGAGCTGCTTTTTGCGTTACCGTCACAACCGTTTCCTGAGGATTTCCGTCATTGTCTGTAAATTTGAAAGCAATTTTAGCCGCACGTTTCTGGTCTTCTACATTGACATTCCAGTCAAAGCGCAGTTTGGCGGCAACCGGGCGCTGACCATAGTCAAGATTCAAATCTTTCTCTTTGTAAGTCGTAGAGAGCCATTTGGCCTTTTCGCCCATTTCACCGGTGTCGTTTCCGGATTCATCCAAAATAGCTTCCTTTATTTCTACGCTAAATCTCACGTTGGTTACGACAGACAGTTCAAAGAAACGCTTGTCTTTTAGTGCCGAATTTTCAATCAGCGTATCAGTGGTGGAAGGATACACTCCCAGTTGATATCCCATCTGGGTCAGTTTGATGGTCTTAGGCATCTCTCCGGAAGCTTCTATACGGATGGAGGCTGTTCTCGGTTCTGCCAATACCGATGCATCTGCTGAAACGGTGAACTCTCCGCTTCCCATACCATTTGCCGGTGTAATCTTCAACCAGGATGCGTTTGCATTTATATTCCAGGTATTGGCAGCAGTAATTGTCACACTCTCTGTTCCGCCATTTTCCGGAAAAACCAGTTCCTCCGTACTCAGCCCGAAAGCAATTGCTTGATCATCGTCATCATCGTCTGTGCAAGCCGTAATGAAAGCAGCAGACAACATCAAGCCTAAAGTCAGTTTTACTATATATTTCTTCATAAAATTTTATTTTACTGCAATACAACTTATTTATTCTCCAACTTTAATGCAGGACATCCGCGGATATTCTGCCAAGAGTCGTAAATCAATGTATACATTCCGGCAGTGATATAAGGACAAACGGCTGATATGTTAATTACGATTTCCGGATTGTCGCTGATATCGAGTATGTAAATGCGGTAAGAGATTTCCTCAGTTTCGGGCACTTCACCGATATCATTACCACCTAAGAAGAGACGTTGCAGTACCGGGCAGGTAGCTACATTGGTAGGCCATTCTTTCATGCAACGATAACCGTCCGCGTCACGTTGATGACGGACTGCGATAGAACGCAATGTCTGAATATACAGTGCCTCGAACGGGAACTTATTGAATCGGTTGTAACTTAAATCCATCTGTACTATATAGTAGAAGTTGGTAGAGAAATCTTCCGGTAGTTCAGTCAGGCAGTTGAAAGTCAAATCGAGTGTATTCAGCATATTGGCTCTCGGACCTTTTGAAGCTCCTTTAGGAAATTCGGAAATCTGATTTCCTGCCAGAGTCAACGAACTTACCGGAGAACCCGCCTGAATGATGGCTCCCGGAAACTTAGTCAGCTTGTTGTATGATAAGTCTATCGTAGAGGCATTGATCCCTTTATAGCCGTTGCCATCATTTTCGATGCTTGCTATTTCGTTGTATGAGAAATTGACAGAACTCATGACATAAATGGAGCTGGCATCGAACATATCGGGCAATACTTTCAGCTTGTTGTGAGAGAATGAATATGTTTCGATGTTGTTGATACCGCTGAAATTATCCGGAATTTCTTCAATCTCATTATAGTCCATGGTCAGTTGCGTTAAATCGATATCAGCACCCATCGGATAAAGGGTTTTGATTTTGTTGTGTACGCAATCCAACTTGGACAACTTTTTCATCTCAGCAAATTCTTTCGGAATTTCTGTCAGGTTGTTATAACCCAAGTATAAGATTTGTATACTCTTTCCGGCATCTGATGTTGCCAGACTCTTCAATCCATCCAATAACTCTTCACTTGAAAACTGAGGGTTCATGGCCAAGTTCAATGCTTCCAGATTCTTCAATTCATTTAATTCCTCAGGGAATTCTGTCATTTTCTGGCAATTGTAAATTTCTACGTCGCGGCACTCTTCCAAGTATTTCATAGAAGAAGGTAATGAGCTAATCTTACCGTTGGCAATATAGAACTGGCGCAGTTTAGTCAGATTCTTAAAGATGTTATCTCCATCCTCAAATCCGGTAATACCATTTGTATAGTCACCCGGCTGCACATCTGCCGGCATGATATTTGTCTCTTTAGTCTTGTTTTTCTTCAAGTCCTCAACTTTGAAATCCGGTTGCAATGTTGCAGAGAAGTTGGCGTACGGACTTTTTTTCAAAAACTTATTGTAATAGTCATTACGTGTCTCCTCAAGATAAGTAGTAGCGGCTTCCGCTCCGTATTTCATTTGCGGACTGATAGAGCCGATCTTGTCGTTATGAGAACCGAGTGTCAAGACTGTAAGTTCGGTAAGCAAGCCGAGCTCTTTGGGGACAACTCCTTTGGGATTGAAATCGCCGATATTCAAGGCTGTTACACGACCTTCGCTGTTCACTGCGACTCCCGGCTGATTTCCCCACATATCTTCTTCCTTGTTAAAGTCCCAGTTGGTACCACGTGGATATCCCTCGCCATTGAACGACCAGTTCTTTCCTCCTAAAGCTTCCCAAATCGCTTTCAAAGCATAATAATCCTGGATATCTGCAGCCAGACGATTGGTTTTCACCGGAACTTCTGCATGGGTCTCTTCACCCTCCTTGATAATAAAACTGTTTTCTTTCAGTGATGCAGTCGATTCCAAAGGTATTTTACTTGTCTTATTGTAAGTAGTGTATGAGATGACTTCATATTCACCGGTCTCTAAAGTAACTAATGTGTCGATAACGCTGACTGCCATTCCCGGACTTCCGGCTTCCGTACCATCAAATCCCTCTTTATATTTCACTTTCAAGTTGGTGAAAGTGCTGTCCTGCTGCGTATAAAGGTTTCTTACTTTGATATCCACTTTAGCTATCTCAGAGAAAAGATACGTCTTTCCACCTCCGTTTCCTCCAGCACGTGTATTTTCAGAAGTGCCTTCATAAAAGTCTTTCACTAATTTGAACTTTACCAAACCACTGTTGACAGCTTTCACATAAATGTCCTGTACGATCAATCCACCTGTCTGTATGGTGAAAGTGGTAGGCTCTGCCGGTTCTCCAGAGAATATTTTCTCTTCCACTTTGTTGAACAGGTAATAACCGATCAGTTTGTAATCTCCCGGAAGCAACTCTAGTTTATCGCTACGCAAGCCATATTCTGCCAACTGATCGTTATAAGCATTCAGAGGAACACTTTGAGTAATAGTTGTGTTGTTATGCAAAAGTACAACCTGCATTTTCTTGGCATCATTCAAGAAATCCAATTTATCAGTAGTTACACGAGTGGCAGACTCCTCCCCATCTTCAATACTCTTATAGAGTTTAAACTGTACATAGCCGTTGCCTACCTGCATCTCTTCGTTGTCATCGGAGCATCCGGTTATTGCCACTGTGCAGAGCAGGGCAATAACTGTGACTATATTCAGTTTTGAAAAGAATGATTTTAATTTCATAATTTGAAAATATCTTTTTTTTCTAATATAATTATTCGAATGCAATATATAGTACACCAGATGGTATCGACATATTATCTCTTATTACAATGTACATATCTTCATCTCCAATCTCAACATTTTCAGAGATATCTAAATAGAATGTATTGCCTGTAGCATCCAACGTGACTCCATCCCAAAGAGAGCTGTCATGGTTGTCAACGGATATACCTTTCGCCTCAATAATCAGCGTTATTGCAGTGTCTGGTTTTTTCATGGTTAATTTCCATGCATTTTCTGTTCCGAAGTCATTTCCCAACTCTGGTACTTGAACTAAGCCCTCTGTTATAGGGACACCATCGCCAGTCATGATGTTAAATCCTTCTTTTTCTCCTTCTTGGTTAATTCTTGTCAAGATGTATTGCTCATACTCCGGCTTTAACTCACCATATTCATCATCGTATGGATGGTTTAATAAATCTTTTCCTTCTACATTGAGAACATCTGGTATGGCAAGTATATATCCTTCTCTTTTTTTATCACTATTTAGACGTACTGAAATCGTAACATTACGATTGTCATTATTGCTTGCATTTTTAATGTCTGCAATAATCCAATCGTCTTTTCCCAATAATGTGTATCCATTTGCCATGCTATAAGCAAAACTATGCAATTTATATGTACCAGGGGTAATTACTTGTAATTCTATAAACTCTTTCTCTATGATTTCCGGTTCGTCTTCTCCTGGTGTACCAGATGAAATCCAATATTGTGTACCATCCTGTGAGAACGTCCATCCTTTGAAAGGCTCTGTCGGGAACTGCACAGCATCTTCCGGCATTCCTTCATACGCAACCGGAATCTCGATAGAATATTCTTGTCCGTCCTTATTTACGAATACAATTTTGTTATTTATATCTCCTGCTTCTAACGGATATCTCACATCTGCATTCTCAGCAAAATCAAGAGCAATAACAGATGTCTTTCCGGCTTTCCCTACTCTGTATTTGCCATCGATGGAGATCCATTCCGGATATCTTTGTATTTCCCAATCAAAATTCGCAACTACGCTGATGTTCTCCAAACTGATTCCTACAACTGAATATTTCAATGTAGCCGGATTTTCCTCTCCGAAAGGATGTTCGATGTCCTGATACATCTTTAAATCGCGTGTATTGGCAGAACGGTTCACTACAGCAATCGCTTGCGTCTGCCCTCCCATTGATAATGTGATTTCAGCCAAAGAATTTTCAAAATTCCACACATCGTCTGTAGCGATTATTTGCACCTTCTGTTCACCCGCCTTACCGGCCAATGAATTCTGCAATTCACCGTCTACAGAGAATTTGCACCATAATTTGGAAGAAGCGAGTGTCCAAGGCTGGTTGGCGGTAAATACCAACTCGGCCGGCTCATTCTCTCCCGGCTGGCAATTAAGTACTACCGATTCCGGGAATACCGGAACTTCCAGTTTGTCGTCGTCATCCGAACAAGCAGTAAAGGTAGTCATAGCCAGCAGCATTGAAAATGCTCCCAAGAGCCATTTTATATTTTTCATACTCATTTGAATTTCCGTTTATTTAGTTATTCTCATCTGATGGTTCTTCCGGTTTAACTCCGGCTTCAGCATCACTGATCCATTCAAGAATAGTCAGATAGGTGTTTTCTGTCTGTACTTCGTCTCCCTTTTGTGCATACAGCATAAAATATAACATACAATAATGCTGACATACATTATAATAAGAAAGCATATTGACAGGTTGCTGTATTCTTAGATTACCATCTCCAATTGGTCCTCCGAAAACTTCATTCGTACTGGCTATCACCTGACCTTGCTCCAAGTCGATTAGCGGTTGGAGCGGATCTTCGGTGCTAAAGCGTATTTTAATGTCATATCCTTTATAGAAGAAATCTTTGAGTATGACTGCATTTTCTTCTTCCGGATCGGGTTCGGTCATAATGATACGTTCTGTTACACCCGGCATGTGGCTATCAAAATATGTAGAAGTAACACGACAGTAGCGAGTGAAGGTATTCAGATCGAATGGACATACTTTGCGCAAGACAACGCGTGCCTTATCACCATATACGCTCCATATCTGTTCTTTATTGACCAGGCGCAGCGTGACACCGATAGAATCCGTGTTTGCAATTTTGTCGAAATTACCGCGGATACGCACCGCTGTAGAGTACTCACCGGCTTTAATCGTCACTGAGTTGGACTCGATTGAATAATGTTTCCCTTCGATGGCGTTGCTCTCCTTGTCTATTACTTCTACTCCGTAGGTGCGGTCGTAACCGCATGCTTGGGTAGCTGATATATATACATCATGGTAGTCATTATTCTGAATGGCAATAGTCGATAATGTATCGGAGAACATGACATAATTCGGACCGTCGTATGTGACATGATCTTCGTCACATCCTGCCAGGCTGCATCCTATGATGACAGTCGTGCATAATCCTGCTAGATAGTGTTTCATTGTCATATATTCTGTTTAGTTACTTATTTATTGCTCTCATTCGGTTCAACTTGCGACCCGGGTAAATCCAGTTCGTGTTGTGGAATAGGCCATACAAACAAAGGATTGGAAGCATCTACTTTCAGACTGCTTCCTACTGCAATCGTATTCGCTTGTGGTTTACGGGTGAATCCGTCAACAAGTCCTTGTTGCCCCCAACGTTTCAGGTCATTCAAACGGAAGCCTTCCATATAAAGTTCCCTTACACGCTCTTCTGATATTTCCTTAAACCAGTTTTCTTCCGTTAAAGAAGCGGAACCGTAGTTTGAATAACGTGCCTGACGTAATGTGGTAAGATCACTTGCTCCTTTTCCATATTCAGGATTCGACTTCTGGCAATAAGCTTCTGCGCGAATCAGATACTGTTCAGAGAGACGGAATACTTTCGGCATGGTAACATGCAGGATGTTCTGTTCATAGAATTCTTGGTTTCCGAAATATTTAGCCAGCAAAGGCCATTGCAGACCGTGTTCGTATCCGGTTCTATAAGACTGGAAGAAAGTAGTAGCACGCAAATCAGTATCTGCATACAGATTCAACACCCATTCTGCCGGAACATAATCCGGTTTGAACGAATTGAAATCATAATTGAAGAATATCTGTCCTAAACTTCCACCATATGATGTGGTGGTGAATCCTACTTTCCAGATGGTTTCCGTGGAATGGTCGTACTGCCACATATACTGATAATAGGAAGTTTCGGAATCAATCATTTCGGTTGTACTGGACAACTTGAATTTACGGCTGTCGATTACTTTCGAAGCATACTCAATTGCCTTGTCCCATTCTTGCATATTCAGATAAACACGTGCGTAAAGAGCGTTTACTGCATATATAGTGAAGTAGGGAGTATCATAATAAGATTCGTCATTCTCGTTTTCATCCGGTTCGAGGCAAGTTGCAGATTGAGCTAGATCGTCTAGTACGAATTGATAAGAGTCCTTCAAGGAAGCACGTTTCAATGTGCCAGTGTTTGAATAGCTTGATACCAATACTACTCCCAGTTCATTGGCGGCAGTGGCAGGATCGTATGCTTTGCAATACATCTTGATAAGATCCGAATATGCGAGGGCACGGGCAAAGAGAGCCTCTCCCTTGAACTGTTGTAATTTCTCATAATCTTCATCGTCAACCTCCTGCTCCAATATGGCAATTCTTTCTAGCAGGAAATTGCATTTACCGATCAGAGCATTTAGTGTTCCGTAAACGACCTCCACTTCTGTATTGGTAGGCAGGATATCCCAGCGCCAAATGTTGCCGTATGTATTGGTGTATCCTTCTACGGCATAAGCCAGATCGGCTTGTAAGTCGGGTAATAATGTCAGTAAGCCGCTATAAAGATTAGGATTCTTCATGTAGGCATAAATTCCAATCACAGCCTGATTGGCTTCTTCTACCGTTCTGATTGCATCTCCTTCCGGAATCGCATCTTCAGGATATTTGTCTAGACAAGACACCGAAGAGAAAGCGACAGCAGCCAAGGTGATATATATCTTTATCTTTTTTATCATGATTACTATGTTTTTAGAATGTAATGTCTAATCCGAAACTGAACTGACGTGACATCGGATAGGCAGCCTGATACATGTTTGAGTTCGTTTCCGGATCCAATCCTGTAAACTTGGTGAATGTCAACAGATTCTGAGCTTGTCCGTAAAGACGCGCAGAGCTGATGAATTTGGTCTTCTTCAGCCAATTCTGCGGCAGGGTATAGGACAACATCAGGTTTTTCAGACGAAGGAATGATGCGTCTTCCAAGAAACGGGTATCATGCTGTGCATAAACACCGTGACGGGGAATATCCGTTATGTCTCCAGGCTTTTTCCAACGGTCGTAAAGCAGTCTTTTCGATTGGTTGTACATAGAGAATTGTCCGTTGCTTTCTTCCATATAACGGTCGTTGTTGTAAAGCCAACGATCGGCCATCCAACTGAACTGTGTATTTAGTGACCAGGCTTTCCAAGTCAGTGTAGTGCCGAAACCACCCTGCCACGGAGCGATATAGCTTTTACCGGTCATCACTTTGTCTGCTTCTCTGAGTTCAGTAGTCACTTCACCGTCTTTGGTGTACCACAACGCATCACCATTAGCCGGATTGACACCAGCATAGCGGTTCATGTAAAATTCACAGACAGAATGCCCTACGGTCAGTTTGCTTGCGGTGGTACCTACAATGTATTCATCTGCACCGTTATACAGCTCTTTCAACTCATTTTTGTTGTAAGAAACATTGGCATTGATATTCCACGTGAAGTCTTTTGCTTGGATAATGTCGGTATTTAATGACATTTCGACACCGCGGTTGACCATCACGCCAACGTTGTCCCAACGAGAGGAGTAACCTCCATCAGAGTAGGATACAGGAACTTCCATCAACATATTGGAAGTACGTTTGTTATAGAACTCGAAGTCAAAGTTGATACGGGAAAATAATCCCAGGTGCAAACCGATATTGGTGGTCCATAACTGTTCCCAACCTAATTTTTCATTACCTTTTTGAGAAGGGGCGATACCTGCTTCTCCCATATAATCAAGTCCGCCGGATACCAAAGCCAGGTGGTCATAATTGGGAATGGTAGAGTTACCGGAAGTACCTGTACTGAATGTTACCTGTGCGTTGGTCAGCCAATCGTATTTCTGCATGAATTTCTCTTTACGCAAGTTCCACATTAAACCTACCGACCAAAAGGTAGCCCAGCGACCGTCTACACCGAAACGGGAAGAACCGTCCGTACGGACAGAAAAGTCTGCATAATAACGGTCGTCATAGTTATACTCACCTCTACCGAAGAAAGATACGTATGCATAAGCGGCAGCTACATCACTCCAGCTGGTAGCACGTGTACCGGAAGTGACGTTGGTCAGGAAATCGTTATTCTGCCCTCTGGTACTTACCATAAAACCTTCCTGACGGAAGTCAACGCCTTCTTGTCCAATCATAAAATTGAAAGAATGGATGTCTTTCAACATAAAGCGGTAATTAGCCGTATTGGTAATGGTCAGGTTCAATATATCCGTAGAACTTCTGCCGGAGCTACCTTGCAGGTTGTTCGGTTTATAGCTTGGGAATGATTGCATAAACGCTGACTGGTGAGAAAAATCGATACCAAATTGAGAGCGGATTGTCAGCCCTTCCAATAGTGTCGCCTCAGCAAAAAGCGTAGACATTACTTTATATTTCTTATATTTTACAGGGTTATTGGCCATCCATTCCAACGGGTTTTCTCCTGTTCCTGTCCAGCTTCCGTCGTTGATGGAAGCAAGCGAACCGTCTTCACGATAAGGATTCCAGTAAGGTAGCATAAAGCGTGCAGCCGGAATCGGGGCATTCAGTGCGTAACCGTTTCCGGACTCGGCCTGTTCTGTCTCATCGTAGGCAAACATAGAGTTTGTGCCTAATTTCAACCATTTGGTAGCTTTGTTTTCTACATTGGCACGCATGTTATACCGGCGAAAAGTTGAGCCTGTGGTGATACCGTCCTGATCAAAGAAACTTCCGGATACGAAATAGTTTGTTTTTTCTGTAGCACCATTTACCGACAATTCATAATTTTGCAAAGGGGCGCTGTCATTGAATACCTGGTCAAGCCAGTTGACATTGGTTCTTCTTAATACATCATAATCTTTTCCGGCATCTATTCCGATTTCTTTTTCATATTGAATGCGTTCTTTTGTATTCATCATATTCCATTTGGAACGGGTCAGTTGTGAAAAACCGTATTGTGCACGGAAAGTTACTTTGGCTCCATCCATTGAACGTCCTCGCTTGGTGGTGATGACTACAACACCATTGGCGGCACGAGCTCCGTAAATAGAAGTAGAAGAAGCGTCTTTCAGTACAGAAATGGATTCGATGTCGCTCGGACTGATTGTATTGAAATCTGAACTGGAAATAGGTACTCCATCCAATATAAACAGAGGGGAAGTGCCTGAGTTGATGGAGTTTGTTCCACGAATCTGGAACGTGGAGGCTGCACTGGGTTCACCCGAACCGGATACAACCATAAGTCCCGGGGTTTGCCCTTGCAGTGCCTGGTCGAAACCGGCAGCCGGTACATTTTCTAATTTTTCTGATTTTACAGTTGATACCGAACCAGCTATTGTACCTTTTTTACGTACACCGTAAGCAACAACTACAACCTCATCTACCATTTCGGTATTATCAACTAAAGTCACATCTAAAACATTTGTTTGAGCATTGACTTTAAACTCTTGAGGCTGCATTCCAATGTATGAAAATCTCAACATTGCGTCCTTGCCTTGAATTTGTAGTTGGTAATTACCGTCAATATCAGTAACTACCCCATTGGTAGTCCCTTTTTGCAATACCGAAGCACCAATCAATGGCATACCATCTGTCTTGGAGACAACTTTGCCTTTGACAACAAATGATTGCGCCATTATTAATTGAACACTTAAGATTGCTAAAAAGACTACTCCGAAAAATAATCTTTTCATTTTGAAATTATAAATTAAATAAATACAGGTTTCTTTGCTGTTACCGGAAGACAATCAATGAAAATTTGAAATGAATCTCTTGATTTGATGTTTTTAAATTTTATACTTGATTTACAGATAAATAAGATAGAAAGAAAAATTTTCATTTTATTAAAATATATACTAATTGGTTTGCAAAAATACTATAAAACAGAACAAAATGGTAAAAATGTTATTTTTTTAACTATGATAAAAATGTGCAAAAAATGACATTCATTGTCTTTGTGTTATCATTTTCTTATATATGTTTTTTTTGTGTATATTCGTAGTGTCTTAGTAGTTACGAAATATACACTTTTAAATGACTTTTTGCTAATGTGTTAAAAGTGTTATTTACTTATACTAAATACATACATTATTGTTTATACCTTATATATAAACGGCAAAACGAATTGTTAGACATCTACAAAACGACCGGTAAGATATTTATATAATTGAATATGTCGGTTTCTTCTTTCAACTCCTCTTGCTTTTTGTGGGTAACAAACATACTTCCACAGGCATTTGTTTCAATAGCCTCGCTTAGCTGCATAGCTTTGTCATGAGAAGAAATATGCAAATACACTTCATTTATCATTTTGGTATTTTCATGTCCGGTTGCAATGATCAATGTTTCTTTTGGAACCCCCATTTTACACATCAAAGTAATAAAAGTGTGACGGGTAACGTGTGTATGTATAAGTTCGTGTTGCTTTTTCTTTACAGTGGTCTTTTTACTTCTACGTTGTTCTGTGTAGGTGATTTCTTCATCGAACCCTGCATCCTTACATATTTTTTTATGTGGTCATCTGTTTTTCTGACATATTCACGGCTTTTGTCTTCCTGCTCATCTGGATTTGTGTTGATATTCAGATGCTTGAAACCATTTAGACTATATTTGTTCAGAATCTCTTTAGCTACAGGAAACGGATAAATAACAGCTTGTTCCTGAGTTTTTTGCACTGTTATTTCAACTGTATGATCATCAATCTTTTTATAATTTCCGGCGAAGAGTTTAGGCATGTCGGATATTCTTTATCCGAGTAAGCATTGCGCTACAAATACATCCCGAACCTCCTCATCACGTCCAGAAAATTCCAGATTGTATAACTCATAAATCTGTGTTTCTGTTAGTGGTATTTGCTTGGATTTCTTCTCTTCTTTACTCCGTAGGGCTTTTACTTTTTCAACTTTATCACAGCCTGAAGTGTGAAAGTCAAAACAGATACTCTTCTCTTTATCAGCCTTCCGAAGTATATTTTAAGGCTACTTAGGCAGTTATTGATTGTTGTCACAGCTTGTCCTTTACCGATTAGATATTCCTTATATTTTTCTAGGTTATCTTCAGTAATATTTTTCCCATGTATCAGTAATATTTTCATCCTCTAGAAATCGTTTGAATACATTGATATTTCCACGATAGATATTTCTAGTGCTGTCTTTATCCACAGTGGAGAGTAATAGGCTCATTTGAGCAGTGGCAGAGACGCCATTTGTTGTCTTCTTTTTTGTTGCCATACTGGGGTTAATATATTGTTTTAGTAATTCATATAAGTTTGGTATAGATTCTATGTGTTCACAAAGATAGAGTTTACTTTGCTCAAAAGAAAGGAGTATCTGTTTTAATTTATTATTCACAATTGTATTGTTATAGTTATCCAACTTAGTCTGTTTACTATTGATTATAGCCAGTTGCCTTTTTTATTCCATTGACTTGGATACACTTTAACCCCAGTATTAATTTTATACTGTTTGCACTTAAAATAGACTACAGCATAAATTGAAGTTGCTTTCTTCGTATTGGGATCGAACAAATTAAAGTTTAATTTGAAATCAAAAAATATCTGCTCCATATTACTATAATGATTAGTTTTTATGGTTAGTTTTTTAGGCTAAAATAGGAGCCCCTCAGATAAATTGCTGATTTTCAATATTCATTATAAAACTTCTTATTAAAGTTTATCCAAGTGGGATAAATTGATTATATTTGTGGCGGTAATAGCAAGTGAAATACTATTTAATAATTAATACTTAATATTTAAAAAAAATGGCTTTAGAAATTACAGACAGCAACTATAAGGAGATCCTTGCAGAAGGAAAACCGGTTGTGGTAGATTTTTGGGCTCCTTGGTGTGGCCCTTGCAAAATGGTAGCTCCTATTATTGAAGAATTGGCGGCAGAGTTTGAAGGACAGGTAATCATCGGCAAGTGTGATGTGGATGAAAATAGCGATTTGCCTGCTGAATATGGTATCCGTAATATCCCTACCGTATTGTTTTTCAAGAATGGTGAGATTGTAGACAAGCAAGTAGGCGCTGTCGGCAAACCTGTATTTGTAGAGAAAGTAAAGAAGCTGTTATAAGCAGTCTACTTAATATCTATCACTTAATACTTAAATGATCATGGGACTGGAAGAAGATTTTTTATTAGCAGATGCCGATGACGAAAAGACCATCGAGTTTATCAAAAACTATCTGCCTCAAGAACTGAAGGAGAAATTCTCGGATGACGAGTTGTATTATTTCCTCGATTTGATTGACGAGTATTACTCTGAAAGTGGAATCCTTGATGCTCAGCCCGATGCGGATGGATATGTTGATATTGATCTGGAAGAGGTTGTGGCTTACATTGTGAAAGAAGCCAAAAAGGATGAAATGGGAGAATACGATCCGGAAGAAGTTCTCTTTGTGGTTCAAGGAGAAATGGAATACGGAAATTCTCTGGGACAGGTGGACTAAACGGTGTCCGGTCTCACTGTGAGATAAACCCCTCTTTTAATTGTCACTTGTCACTTTTCTGGCTTAATCTATTGATAGCCAGGTGAAATTTGGTGACAATAGCGGGTGATAATAGAAGAAAACGTATTTTCTATTATCACCTTAATTATTACTGAATAACTGGTCATTCTGCTGATTGTCAGCCTTTAAGTGTATTATCCGATTCCCGGTTCCCCGTGTCTTAAGAATGCCCTTTTCGACCATAAGGTTGAGCTCACGCAGTGCTTTTCCTTTCAATAACCCGTTATTTGACTGTATTCTCTGCGGGTGATGAAGAAGTTTTTGGTGAAAAAGGTATCTAATCGTGCGAAACGTGTCTCTTCTAGATATATGAACAAAGGAACTGTATATCTGGTTGTTAAGCTGTAAATATGTAGGGTCATCGGACAAACTTCCTATATTTCTTCTAACGCATAATATTGATAATCTCTTAATACCGTCTGGAGAAATTTTTCCTGATTACCATCCTGCGGAGTGATGGAAAGAAGTGACTGTACCTTTTTGGCAAGCGCTGAGATGCGCCGTATGCGGTCTTTTTCTCCGGACTCCAGTGTACGGGTAATCACATTTACCTGTTCCAATGATAAGTCGGCGGATTGAGGGTAGACCGGACGGTAATTCTTCATCAGATAGTCGAATTCGTCAAGACTGACGTGTATTTTGCGATAGTTCTTTTCTTTAATCACCATTGTTCCGGCAGCGAGATCACCTAGACGCTGATTATTCTTGGTCAGTAGGATGACAAAGATGCCTAAACCGCTTGTCAATGGTCCGTCAACTATGAAAAGGAGCCACCGTAGCAGGTAAGAACCAATGCTGGGAGTAGAACCGTCCAACTTTACCACACGGATATTCATCAATCTTTTTCCGAAACTCTGTCCGTGATTGAACATTTCGCAGAGAAAGGAGTAGCCGAGTATGGGCAGATAAACGATAAACAGAAAAAAGAACAGGTTGAATCCCGATGGCAAGTGTAACTTTGCAATAAGGGCAATTGTAGAATAGAGATAAAGCCCGATCAGAAAATAATCAATGATCAAAGCGATCAGACGTTCACCAATACTGGCGGGTGTTTGGCTGATACGAACAAATTGTCCGGTTATTATCGTGGATTCTGCCATTTATGGTTAAACATTTTAGGATTCCGTTGCAAATATATTATAATTCTCTTACTTTTGCTTCTGGTTTCGGACAAAACTTATCCGGAATTTACTGAAAAGCATGAAAGAGATTACGTTTATTCGTCGGAACATTGAAAAATGGAAAGAGACAGAGAAGATTGTGGAGCAGGCTGTCGGCTTGTCTCCCGACCGACTTGCGGATGCGTATACAGACCTGACTGCTGACCTGGCATTCGCCCAGACACATTTCCCGACTTCCCGCATCACTATTTATCTGAATAATCTGGCTTCGGCGTTGCATAATGAAATCTATCGGAACAAACGCGAGAAGTGGACACGGATTATCACCTTTTGGACGCAGGAAGTGCCGCAAACAATGTATGATGCACATCGCGAGTTACTGGTTTCTTTTATTATTTTCGTTGCCAGCGTACTGATTGGAGTATTGTCTGCTGCGAACGATCCGGATTTCGTCCGCTTGATTCTAGGAAACGGCTATGTGGACATGACATTGGACAATATAGCCAATGGTGAGCCGATGGCGGTTTATAACGGTTCGGATGAAGTTCCGATGTTTCTGGGGATTACGCTCAACAATGTTATGGTATCTTTCAATTGTTTTGCAATGGGACTGCTGACCAGTTTCGGTACAGGCTATATGCTTCTCTCCAATGGGATTATGATAGGAGCCTTTCAGACTTTCTTTTATCAGCACGGTTTGCTTTGGGAGTCTACCCTTGCCGTCTGGCTGCATGGTACGCTCGAAATCTGGGCAATTATTGTGGCAGGTGCTGCCGGGCTGGCTTTAGGTAACGGATGGCTGTTTCCCGGGACTTATTCGAGGATTGAATCCTTCCGTCGGGGAGCAAAGCGCGGGCTGAAAATAGTTATAGGCACTGTCCCCGTATTTATAATGGCAGGATTTATAGAAGGGTTTATAACCCGTCATACGGAACTTCCGGATATGTTGAGGCTTGGCGTAATTCTCACTTCACTGGCATTTATTATTTTCTACTATATTTATTTACCAAATAAGAAAAAACATGGAATCACAGAAACCTAAGATTGCGATGTATGTGAAACGTCCTTTCGGTGAGAAGCTGAATGCTTCTTTTGATTTTATAAAGGAAAATTGGAAGCAGTTGCTGAAGTATGTAACGTATCTGATACTTCCGGTCTGTTTGCTTCAAGCGGCAAATTTTAGCGGGTTGATGGGCGGTATGACGGATCTTACCGCTATGCAGGCGGCAGGTGGAATGGGAGATGATCCGTTATCCGTTTTCGGACCTTCGTTCGCATTCAATTATGCAGGACTTGTCTTTTTTTCATTTTTGGGAGCCTTGTTGTTGACCTCTTTAATTTATGCCATGATCCGGTTATACATTGAACGGGAAGAACGTCTGAATGGAATTCTCTTTAACGATATAAAACCGTTATTACTTCGTAATATCAAAAGATTATTCATTATAGGGGTGTTCTGTAGCTTTTTGCTTCTGCTTGCCGTTATCATTATAGTGCTGTTGGCAGTGTTGACCCCATTTACGTTACTGCTCACTCTTCCGTTATTGTTTGCATTTGCCATACCTCTTGCCTTGATGGCTCCGATTTATTTGTTTGAGGATATTTCGTTAATGGAGGCATTCAGGAAGACCTTCCGGTTGGGATTTGCCACTTGGGGAGGGGTTTTTCTGATTCTTATTGTGATGGGACTTATTGCCAGCGTGTTGCAGGGAATTGTTTCCATACCGTGGTATATAATCTATATCGTGAAAATGGTATTTACCATGAGTGACGGTGGTGAAGCAGGGGCTTCTGTCGGACTGAACTTTGCACAATATCTGTTCTCTGTCCTGATGTTGTATGGCTCTTACTTGTCAGCCATATTTACGGTTGTCGGTCTGGTCTATCAGTACGGTCACGCATCTGAGGTGGTGGACAGCATAACGGTGGAAAGTGACATAGATAATTTTGATAAACTCTAACACCAGACGCAGGAGAAATGAATCTGACTTCCCCGACTGACACGTTGGTCTGTGATACGGCGCAGCTTGTCCGATGGCAATCTGATCCGGCGTATAACTATAACCGTGAGTTGATTGCTCCGGAGATTAATCTCTTCGAATGGATCAATAAACAGTTTGGGGAATTTCTGCGTGAAATATTCGGCAGCCGTTTTGCTGATGAGTATTCGGAACTTATTCTGGTTTGTATCGCTGTCGTTATCCTGCTTTTGGTTAGTTGGTTTGTCTATAAGAAACGTCCCGAACTGTTCATGCGCTCCGGTAAGAGAACATTGCCTTATACGGTGGAAGAAGATACGATTTACGGAGTCGACTTTCCGGAAGGGATTAACGAGGCTCTTTCTCAAAGGAACTATCGGGAGGCTGTACGGTTGCTTTATTTGCAGACATTGAAGCGGTTGAGTGATGCGGCCCGTATCGAATGGCAACCTTATAAGACTCCTACGCAATATCTGTATGAAGTGCGACTCCCTGCTTTCCGGCAACTGACAAACCATTTTTTGCAGGTGCGCTATGGAAATTTTGAAGCGACGGAAGAACTTTTCCGGACAATGCGGGCTTTACAGGAAGAAATAGAGAAAGGAGGCGTCTCGTGAAAGGAAGCCGTTGGTTTATTATCTTTATCATAGTCTTTTTGTTGGTCATGTTTGCGGTAGAATATCATTTGCCGAAGAAATTTGTGTGGAAACCGACTTTCGCTCATTACGACAAACAGCCTTTCGGTTGTGAGGTGTTCGATAGCCTGTTGTTGTCCTGCTTGCCGCATGGATATGCGCTGTCGAAGAAAAGTTTCTATCAGTTGGAACAAGAGGATACGGTAGGACAGTGTAAAGGTATATTAGCTATAGCTGATGACTTGATATTGTCGAGCGTGGACGTGAAGGCTTTGCTGCGGATGGCTGATCGGGGCAATAAAATAATGTTAGTGAGTACCTTATTTGGCACAAATTTGGAAGATACGTTGGATTTCAGAACTTACTATTCTTATTTCAGTCCGATGGCTTTAAAGAAATATGCCGCTTCTCTGTTGGCAAAAGACAGTATATGCTGGGTGGGAGATTCTACAGTGTATTCACGCCGGACTTTTTATTTTTATCCTCAATTCTGCTCGTCCTACTTTTGGATGGATTCGCTCCGGAGTGAGGTCTTGGCACAAAGGGTGATTGACTCGAACGAGTTTCGCTATGAGACCGAAGCGGATTCTTTGGTGACGGATAGTCTTTCGTGTATACCTGTCGCGATGTCCTATCGGCATGGTAAAGGAGAGATTATTTTAGTTTCCACTCCTTTGCTTTTTACAAACTATGGGATGTTGGATGGAGGAAATGGAGCCTATCTCTTCCGTTTGCTGTCGCACATGGGAGATCTTCCTGTTCTTCGCACGGAAGGATATATGAAAGAAACGGCGCAGGTGCAGAAATCCCCTTTCCGCTATTTCCTTTCGCGGCCACCGCTTCGCTGGGCTTTGTATCTGACGATGATTGCCATTCTTCTCTTTATGATATTTACGGCAAAGAGGCGGCAGCGGGTTATCCCCGTCATACGTGAACCGGCAAATAGATCTCTCGAATTTACTGAACTGATAGGTACACTGTATTTTCAAAAGAAGGACCATGACGACTTGGTGCGGAAAAAGTTTACTTATTTTGCCGAAGAGTTGAGAAGGGAGATTCAGGTAGACATTGAAGAGGTGGCGGATGATGAACGCTCTTTTCACCGGATTGCCCGGAAAACGGGGATGGAGGTTGAAGAGATTGCGAAGTTTATTCGTGAAGTGCGGCCGGTGATTTACGGAGGACGCAGGATTAATGCGGAGCAAATGAAAGTGCTTATTGATAAAATGAATGAAATAATCAATCATATCTAAAGAAGAAATTTATGGAAGAGAATACAGAACAACGGTTAGATTTAACTCTTTTTTCCGAGAAGATACAGGAGTTGAAGGAGCGGATTGCATCTGTCGTTGTGGGACAGGAGCAGACTGTCGATTTGGTGTTGACGGCTATTCTGGCGAATGGACACGTATTGATAGAAGGTGTTCCGGGCGTTGCGAAGACACTATTGGCTCGTTTGACTGCCCGTCTGATTGATGCTGACTTCAGTCGTATTCAGTTTACTCCGGATTTAATGCCAAGTGATGTGTTGGGTACAACTGTGTTTAATATGAAAACCAATGGTTTTGACTTTCATCAGGGGCCGATTTTTGCAGATATCGTATTGGTAGATGAAATCAACCGTGCTCCTGCGAAGACACAGGCTGCCTTGTTTGAAGTGATGGAAGAACGCCAGGTCAGTATCGACGGGACCACTCACCGGATGGGGGAACTTTATACGATTCTGGCTACTCAGAACCCGGTGGAGCAGGAGGGGACATACAAACTTCCCGAAGCGCAGCTCGACCGTTTTCTGATGAAGATAACGATGGATTATCCTTCGCTGGAAGAGGAAGTGAATATTCTGGAACGCCACCATACGAATGCGGCATTGGTAAAACTGGAAGATGTGACCCCCGTACTTACTAAAGAAGAACTTCTTTCTCTTCGTGCCTTGATGAGCCGGGTGTTTGTAGACCGTACGCTGCTTCAATATATCGCGTTGATTGTGCAGCAGACTCGTACTAGCAAGGCAGTGTATCTAGGAGCTTCTCCACGTGCTTCCGTAGCGATGTTGCAATCTTCAAAGGCCTATGCTCTTTTGCAAGGACGGGATTTTGTGACACCGGAGGATATCAAGTTCGTTGCTCCGTATGTGCTTCAGCATCGCCTGATCCTGACTGCGGAAGCTGAAATGGAAGGTTATTCTCCGGTGAAAGTGACACAGCGTTTGATTGATAAAGTGGAAGTCCCGAAATAGATGTTTTTAACTCGTCGCTTCTATATTGCCCTGATCGTAGTTATCCTGTTGCTGGGTAGCGGATACGTTCTTGCCCCATTCTTTGTCATCGGGCAGTGGACACTTTTTGTCTTGTTTCTGGTGGTATCGGCAGATGTGTATTCTCTTTATCGTATTCGGGGAATACAGGCTTTCCGTCAGTGTGCCGACCGCTTCTCCAATGGTGATGAGAATGAGGTAAGTATTCGTGTGGAAAGCAGCTATACGTATCCTGTTTCTTTAGAGGTTATTGATGAGATTCCTATCGTTTTTCAGAAACGTGATGTTGACTTTCGTACGAAGTTACAGGCGAATGAAGGAAAGACGATAACTTATCGTCTGCGTCCTACCCGTCGAGGTGTTTATTCGTTTGGGTATGTCAGAGTTTTTGTGACCGGAAGGATTGGGCTGGTTTCCCGTCGTTATACCTGTGCGGAACCTTTGGATATCAAGGTGTATCCGTCTTATCTGATGCTTCATCAATATGAATTGTTGGCGATGAGCGATAATCTGACCGAGCTAGGAATAAAGCGTGTTCGCAGGGTGGGACATCATACGGAGTTTGAACAAATCAAAGAGTATGTAAAGGGAGACGATTATCGTACGATTAACTGGAAAGCGAGTGCACGCAGGCATGAGCTTATGGTGAATGTATATCAGGATGAACGTTCGCAGCAGATTTACAATGTGATAGATAAAGGACGGGTGATGCAGCAGGCTTTTCGTGGGATGACTTTGTTGGATTATGCGATTAATGCTTCGCTGGTGCTTTCGTATGTTGCCATGCGAAAAGAAGACAAAGCCGGATTGGTGACCTTTGATGAACACTTCGATACTTTTGTCCCTGCTTCCAGGCAGCCGGGATATATGCAAACGTTGTTGGAGAATCTGTATAGTCAGCAGACTACTTTCGGGGAGACGGATTTCTCGGCTCTTTGTGTGCATCTGAACAAACACGTTGGTAAACGGAGCTTGTTAGTGCTCTATACCAACTTTTCGAGTATAGGCAGCATGAATCGCCAGTTGTCTTATCTGAAACAGCTGAATCACCGTCACCGTTTGCTCGCGGTCTTTTTCGAGGATGCCGATCTGAAGGAATACATTGCACAACCGGCAAAAGATACGGAAGGCTATTATCGCCATGTGATTGCAGAGAAGTTTGCTTACGAGAAACGGCTCATCGTATCTACTTTGAAGCAGCATGGGATCTATTCTTTGTTGACCACACCGGAAAATCTTTCAATTGATGTGATTAATAAATATTTGGAGATGAAAGCACGGCAACTATTGTAATATAAATCAATAATGGTCTGACTTTTCTTTATTTCTTATAAAGCTTATAATCCCATGACTTTTCGTGTTTCTACAAAAAAGAAGATAGCCATGCCTATAATGATAATCCCTAATATCCCATAGAAGAGTCGTGCCCGGTTGCGTCCTACATTCCGGACAATGGTTTGTGCGTTGCGCGTTGTAAAG
>ERZ791871.659-NODE-659-length-39768-cov-6.139501_pt1 | contig 39768 bp, 38 predicted proteins | sample MGYA00510280_ERZ791871 | MGnify/ENA primary metagenome ERZ791871 (study PRJEB30046, sample SAMN00792111) | human gut metagenome | study: EMG produced TPA metagenomics assembly of the A metagenome-wide association study of gut microbiota in type 2...
ATAGATTTGCAAAGATGAAAAAAGAAAGGATTTACACACTTTTGGGGACACTATCCTAAATTAAAAGTCGGCACACTACAACTTCAAGACAATTGTATGTAGCACATAAAACAATTAATAAAACCCGATGCTCCTATCACGTAGACTTTGGAGACTTTACCGGTTTTACAACCGACTTGTTTATTTAGACATCTTCATTCGTGTAAGTATTAAATTTATAGGGACAAAGATAAGTTTTTTATTCAAATAAAAAAACAGTCACTCTCGTGGCTGTCTATCTGTCGGGGTGACAGGATTCGAACCTGCGACCCTCTGCTCCCAAAGCAGATGCGCTACATTTTTTCATGTGCATCTTCAAGGTAGCATTAGAAACTGATTAACAGCTACATATAAGCAAATCTTCTTATATCTTACTCTGCCTATTTTTCTTCGGTTTAAGCATCAGTTTAAACAAAGGCTAGTTAATACAATTAATGAACTCTCTCTTATTTTAAAGTCAAATATAAGCAATATATACATTGATGTGCAAATAACTTTTTTCCATTTTTTCTTATCATAATAGAAAAAGTAATGAAAGTATTAATATCATGTTATTGTATTCATAATTCAATTATTTAGGTGTTGATTTCTAGTTTATTAAAGTCTATAATCCATTTGTGCTTCTTGAGAAAGTTGGTTCCTAGTACCCCAGAAAACATCTTCTCTTTGGATGTGTAATAGGAACATAAGTTAAGGTCAATATAAAACAATTCTGAATAAGCCTTTCCATTATATTCAAAATTGAATATAGTGGACTCATAGCCCATTATAGCCCCATTTTTACACTTGATTCTCTTGACGCCTTCTCTCTTCTGGAAAACATCTCTAAACAAGTATAGAGGGGTTTTTATGGGGTTTTCTGTGGAGGGAAAATGTAAGTTCAACCTCTCGTGAAATTCAATTTTTTCCCGTGAAGCTGGATATTCCTCATGAAAAAAGTCTACAAAACACGATGTAAGCAAGTTATACTTGTAGCTGGTATCTACTAGGAATGTGAATCCCATACCCTTGACTTGAATTAATATGATAGGTTGAGCCTTAAACTTTTCCATTGCTTCTTATTTCAAGTTTTTCAAAGTCTACGATCCATTTATTCTCTATAAGGAATTGTACACCAAGTACTCCATGAATCTGTACTCCAGTTTCTTCTTGTACTTGTTTTATCGCATCAGAAGCATCCAATACAGAAAAAGTCGAGGTATAATCAATCCCCTCAAAATTGAATGTGGCTTCAATAATAGGGGTTTCTTTATAATGTCCCTCTATTCCCATTGTTCTATATGCTCCTTCAAGTAATTTAAACTCATCTTTGAAGTGATTATATACAAAATCAAATAAAACATTATGAGTTGATCCTGTATCAATCAAGAAACAGATATTCTTTAGTTTACCTGATGTTAACATGAGTGGTAATCCTGTTTTCTCTAAACCATATTCTATTGGAAATGAGAATCTATTAATCATAATCCACGTTTAAAACTATCAGGTAAACTACGTTCAAACTCATAATATAATCCTCGATGATTTAGAATATCATCAATATAGCTTGCTGTAACAATATCTTTAGATACAATCTCTTTCAGTTTACCAATAGTAAGACTTAGTCCACTATCAATTGTTTCCTTTCTTGAACTGAAAAGCCCTGTTGGTATCCTGATAGGAATAGTTGGATTTCTCATGTAACTATTGCTCTCTATCCTGTCAAGGATACCAACTCGGCACATGTATGCAATACAACAAAAGTCTTCTTTGTGTTCATACACATCATTCCCATTTGAGATTATAGGTTGTAAATCAGATAATAACTTTATTACCTTTCCCATGCATACAGCAATTCTATTCAAGTCTATTGCTCCCATTTATTCGTTATTTAGATGTTCGTAAGGATTATTTTGTGACATTTTCTTTAACTGTTCTATTTGCCAGCTAAAGTAATTTTCAAACTCTTCAATCATCTTTTCTTGCGGATACCCATCAGGGAAACTCCACTTCTTATTGATATTACCCAATAGTGGCATATATCCTTTCATTTTGACTTCAAGGTTATTCCCGACATAATCCAAAGTCCAAGTAGCACTTTGTGAAGAGAGGATAACGCTATCCTTTGTTGTTTTTTGAATAGATAGTCCAGATGATTTTAAATGATTTATCACTATCCCATATTTCCCCATCATTCCTCCGAAGTTGGAAACATGAGCATTTACATGTTCTTTGTGGTCTTTATTTATATTATAAATAATAAAACCAACTACTGCTATGACTATAATCCACCACATGATTTTATCTGTTTTTATGTTTGTTAATTGATTGTATGTACTTCATTCTTAGATTCCCTATTCCATTTCCTTAAGTAGAGTTTACCATGTTCTTGAAATATTCTACTACATTGCAGTCAATCAAATTACACGTGCTTCTTGTATTGAGGATTAGCACAAAAATTTATTTTTTATTTTCACATGGATAATAAGAGACTGCATTTCACCTAAGCTATTTATGAGAGTACATTACTTCCAATTGGAATATTCTTTCTGCCAAACAACTTCTCCTTTCTTATTGATATACCCTTCAATTATTAAACTTTTTCCTCCTCTAATTTCAAAAGAAGCCAGTCCATTTTTAAAAGAAGAGCACTGGTCATATTTATATGAAATCTTCACTTGAAAGGTAGTATCTATGTATCCCCATAGATTATTCTTTTTTATAGCTGCATAGCCTTCACTAAAAGGTTGTACATCTTCATATTCTTCTGATATGATATTCATCTCTTTATCAACAAATACCCAATTAGTGCTATCTATTTTTACTCCTGCATACCCATTGCCAAACTTTGTTATACCTATTAATGTGCCATCTATTAGATAATTACCATTCTCGTCAATAAAATTATAACCTAAATCTAGTTTGCCAATATGCTTATGAGTGCAAGCGATCCCATTATTATAGGAATAAATTGTTGTAACTATGTCAAATGGAGCACCTATCATTTTACCTGATTTATTAATTATAATAGAAGACTTTGTAAACCTAAAGCCGTTCCTATCATCCATTTTTATATCACTGAATCCAACAATAGCCTTGCCTTCTCTAAAAGTAGATGCAGAAGAATACTTGCTTTCAATCATCATGTTGCCACTCATATCAATATATCCCCATTTGGAAAAATTATTTAGCCCTTTACTTTGAATTTGAACAGCAGCTAGTCCTTCGGAGAATTGATATCCATCCCTGTATTGAGGAGCAATGATGGTTTCCCCTTTAGAATTCATATAACCAAATAATTTAGTTATGCTGTCTTGATATAAAATTCTATTATCGGAACAGTTCAACCATTGTAGATTTAATTGCTTTCCATTTGATATAAGTTCTTTTATATTATCCCAATCATTCTCTTTGTCTTCAAATTCATAAATTAAAGTTGTGTCAATGGCTAATTTATTATCTAATGAGATATATCCATATTTATATCTAATCTTCTTTTGTTCAGGGGATTCATAAAATGATGAAGCTATCTTACTTTTGAGGGTATCAGAGAATGTGATGCAAGTGGTATCAACAATAATTAATGCTATTCCTTCATTAAAGTATGAAGCATATAAGTACTGTGGCTTTATAATTTCATTGCCTAAGCTATCAATATATCCATATTTCCCATCTTTATATATAGGATATAAATTCGTGGGGGTCTGAATGCATGAGCACAGTACTAAAGTGCACCATATTAATAGTAAATAATATCTATAATTTTTCATTTGTTCTTTGATTTATATCATTTATAATAAGAGATAATAGTTGATTAATCTGATTAATGTTGCAAGTAAAAGGATAGCCATAGCCATTTTTGGTAATAGCCATATAACTATTATGAGTAGGATTACTTTCATCGTCTTCAAGTGGTAGTTTTGACAAATCTCGAATGATTAGTGAATGTGTTATTGAAATATTATCAATATTCAATACTGGCATGGAATTAAGAAAGGTAGCTAACTCTTCTGTAATCAAAATTCTTTTCATGTAATCTTTCTTTTTGTAGCCATAGTACAAAAAGAAGGTGTGAGCCAAACCTCAATTGCAAGTCCAAGGTATTACCACACACCTATAATCACACAATATAAGGGAAGCCCACACCATATGGTATGAGTATCCACTACTTACTGTCGTGATTATTAGTCTTCAAGGTGGTAATTTTAGGACTATCACAAGTAAGAAGCAAACACTTCTTTTTCTAGTATGTCTTGATTAAACTTCTATTTCATTCGCAATCATTTAACTGTTACTACTGCAAAGTTATGACTTTTCAGCAATAAACAATCATCTAAAAGTTATTTTAGAAAGTTTTCAATCCATCCTAGTACCACAGGCATGAGCTTGTATCCTTGTTTGTGTTCAATACACTCCAGAAGAGGAAAGTTGCACTTCAATCCTTCATTCTTGATAGCAAATGTACCACATTTCTATCACATATCCCTGATCCTCATATCAATTCAATTTAAAAGCCCCAATCTTTACCAGAAAGGGGCTTGAAACAACAATAAAACAACCAAGCAAGGGGCTTCCCTTCATTCATTTTGGGCTATTACACACACCACTATCACAATAATAATCATATAGATAATAGCCTCTATAATCCATTTCATTTTACATTATTTATTTTGAACTATCTAAAAGACATGTTTGTAGAGGACCTCATGAGCTAGGTGGTGTTGATAAATTAAAGGCTACAACACCTCCAAGCTCTTGATTTTATCCATCTGGATGATTTATATTCACTTCTCTTTTATAAAGTAATCAAAATGAATACATTGCTCACTTTAATTATATAATACATTATATATCCAAGTGAGCAATGTCGAATTTTTGGGGTCTATTCTTATAGGGATAACACCAAGTTTTTTCGACATTATAAAATTTCCCATCATAATGGATAAAGGATGTAAACAAGGATTCTCAGGAGTATAGCCAGTAAATAGATTACTTGATAAACCATGAATACTGGTTTTCTTCATTTAAAGCCTTGTTTAGCCCTTCAGCTAGCTGGGTGGCATTAAGTGATCTATCCAAGAAATTATCAATGTAGGATGATTTATTAGCCCCTGTAAGGAGGTTGTAGACCTTCCACATGCTGATCTCCCCCTTGCCTTCTTGCATGGCAAAGTTTTCATCATTGTAGTAAGATTTAGCAACCAGCCCTATCTGGGTATCAGTCATAAGCATCGAGGGCAGCCTCTTCTTTTGCTCAACAGGGAGAAATTGATACAACCTGCTTTTACCCAAGAATTGAGCAAACTGGCTTTCAGTCATGTAATTATCCTTGTAAGTCTTCATGTTGCAGAAGTGCTTGGCTACATTATACTCTTGAAATAACCTTATCATGGAACTGAATAAATCCGTGGTACTCATCACCTTCAATTCAGACTTGTAGCCATCTGTTGATACACACATGTTACAGCAAACCATGTTTTTGAAGCCAATAAACACCTTAAATTTCTCCATACCCTTCTTGCTGTAAAGATTTTCATGATTATAAGCCCTTACCCCTCCAATGGTGAGATTAAGCCTGTTACCCCCTATATCTTCATGAATGGAGGGAATCTCGAAGCAAAACATCATCCTTTCATAATAAATGGTCTTGTCTTCATCCAGCAAATCTTTCACTGGTTTGTGAATAGCCTCGGGTGTCCTGCCTTTGACAACATGGCTAACCCTGATTGAAGGTTTTTCAATATCCTCGTTTCTAAAGACTTGATGAGCTGCCTCCCATGCTGTTTCAATAAATGAAGGGTGGGAAATGGTTATCTCGTTATCCTTGCTAAATACAGGTACCACACAATCATTCTTCAAGTGTTCAACATTCACCTCTCTAGTGTTTGCTTCAATGAAAGGTAACTTGCTCTTTACTCTTACCCCTACTCCTGAGGCTCCTTTGGTTGTTTCAGCTCCCGAGATTGAGATAAAATCACTTGATTCAGAATGATTTCCATTCAAAATTAAGGGGTAAATATTAGTTCTAACAGGTTGTAGTTGCATTGTTTCCATATCTTGTAAAATTAGGTTGATAATTGATACTTGGTTGTTTCATAGCCTCTTGTAACTGTACTCTTTTCATCGTGAAATCACTCGATAATTGAATGTTCCATTCTGGGTAGGCATGATAGATGGAGGTCAATTCTTCAATGGTTTTAGCTTGATTGATCTTGCTTTTAATCATTTCTATGTTTACCCCTTCATTGCACCAGTCTAAAATAGCCTGTCCTGTAGTGGGGGTGATGATAAACTCAGGTTTATTTACAAACAGCGCTGTTCTATCCTTTGATGCAATGGCTTGGTGCTTCATGTTGATGTCAAACACTATGGTAAATTCATAGTCTATTCCATCTCTCATGACTGCCTTTAACCCCACTTTCTCTGGAACCATTTTACCATTCTTTTCACTCAAAACATAATCCTGCTTACACCTCATGGTGCAAATAACATGGCTTCGAGATTGTAGAATCTTTTGCATGAAGGCATTGATTCTTGGAGTTACTTTCTGCCAGTTAGTGAATGAATTACCTTGCAAGGTAGCGTGATATTCAAGTAAATAATCCCAGCATTGAGAGATTGAGTCAATAATAATCACCTCTATACCTGCATCTTCACACACTTTTATTGCCTCGATATAAGTTTCTGGAGTGAAGTTTTCACTTAGATTCAACACATTATAGGTTCCCAGGTGAGCGTATAAATCAGCACTTCCATTTTCACTATCAATAACCGCAATTTTAGTCCAGTCATTGCATAAACCATGAGCTAGTAATAATGCTGAATAGGTTTTTCCTGATCCAGCACAGCCCTGTAGAGCAAGCTTTATTTTAGCTTGCTTCTTGGATGATTGTCTTAAATTCATCTCGTGTAAATCTATTAATGATTAATCAAACTAGAAAAATTAAAAAAAAGTAGTGGCTTTATCACAAACCACCACTCCTGAGATACCGAATTATCTTGTTACAAGATGGCTATGGTGGCAGCCCCTTCCCCTTGCTGGTGTAACAAGAAGAATGTATCTCCTGTATCAGCGGAGCAGACTTCAGAGATAACTGGTTGAGTTAATTCTCTTGTGTCTACCTTCCTAGAGCAAGCCCCAATTTCAAAGCCATAGACAAAGAAACACTTGCCAGTGTGTTCATTCCTTTTCACTTCAATCTTTTCTACATTGTGCTGTGCTTTAAACTCAGCTACACTCATCGTCTTTAAAAACTTTAAATCTCTTTCCATGATTGTAATTTTTTATTGTTGTACAGGGGGACTATCCCCACCTGTTGAGTGATGGGGGAGGTTAGGATGGTGTAGTATCTGCTCTTGGAGATAAAAATTTTAGAAAAAATTTTAGAAGCGGGGTTCTAACCAGTAAAAACAATTATATATTACATATGTGATATATACAAACATCCCCTGAATTAGTGATAAAACAGGAGATTGTTACTACATTCATGTTCATGCTGATTGATATAATGCTTTGAAAGTTTCTATTTCTTCTTCTGTTGGTTCATGATTAAGAAGTATATCTAGATAAGTTTGGAACCCCAAATATGGATACATCAAGACTAAACCATGTAGATGATTGAAATCAACCAAAGCTACATATGATTCACCCAATGATTTGATAACACCTTTTAACACAAGATTATTCATGTACTTTGTGTAAGTGTTTTTAGTCAAACCCAAGTGTTCATAGATAGTTTTGGCTGGCATATCAATTCTGAATGTGTTGTTAGCGCATAGGCAGTATATTCCTATCATTAACCCTTTTTCTTCTGGGGATAAAGAATTGTCCGAGAATAACTCTCCCCATATTATCCTGTAATTCTCGGAAGGATTAGGTAAATAATACTTGTTTCTTTTAACCATATAACTCTCTTGGGTTGTTACGACTTTAATATAACCACTGTTTTTTAACTTAGGGATGAATGAATCTTTTATATAGTCAGTGCTAATCCCTGTTGTTCTTGCTAATTGTTCAATAGTGGTGTTAGTTTCCATGTATTCAACTCCAATTTTGTAAGGAGCATTAATGTATAGACCTGCTACAAGATAAAGGTCTCTAAGCTTAAAATGTTGGCAAGCTTCTATTGGAATAGTTGTGTAAACTTTTAAAGTTGATCTTTCCATGTTTAAGTTTGATAGGGTCAAAAATCCCCCTATACTAATTACTTACAATAATAAACCATATAAGTATTTAGTATAGGGCGGATTTTGACCACGAATAAATGATTATTGCACTTGAGATTCCTGAAGAAGATACTATTTAATAATAATAGTATCATTATCAATAACAAAGATAATAAAAAATGTGGAAATTGTCAACTTTTTATAGTGTTATTTTGTTGATATTCAGTGTTTTATATATTAAATAATGTTAATAAATTGCATTCTGAATTGGATATTCTTTTTTTATGGTTGGTAAATCTCTCTTTAGAAATTATAAAATATTCTTTCTTGGGTCTGTTAGTCATGAAAAAGCATCTGAATAACGTGATAAGTTTCCTCTTCTTGCTTGTGAAATCCTTGTGCAGATGATAATATATGATAGGCTGCATCTTGTCTTCAATTTCCTTGCTAGTGTATTTATTACCAACCTTGAAAGCTTCGTTAATGGCTAGTTTTAATGGATGGTCTTGCTCCAGAGCCCAGAATATAACAGCATTATTGAGATTCTTGAAGCCGATACTATTACCACTTTTAAGCCCTTTCAAGAGCTGGATGGCTTCTTCTAGACCAATGTACTTGTACAAGGTAAGAACTTGCTTATAAACCTTCTTCTGGGCACTATTCCCGGTATAACTTTTCCTTGATAAAACTTTTTCATCTACTTGTTGAGTTTGGTGTACTTCCAGTATCTCATCCAGTATCTTTATTCTTTCTTTTTGGGTTAATTCTTTATGTTCTTTTTTCTCTTTCTCTTCAATTTCTTTTTGTTTATCCGGTATTGTATTGCCCTTGTTCTGTATAGATGTTACATTATAATACTCTTCAAGTTTCGCTTTCATTTGCCTGTTGCTTTGATAACAATTTTTGTAGAGGTTGATTCTTGAAAGAAGATTATCAAGATTCATGTAAGCAACATCCCATTTACCTTCAATGTTCCTTCTGATAAGTGATACCGAGGAGAACCTGCCTTGTAGCCTTCCTGTAACCTTATCTTTCATTACATTTTGCACTATCAAGAACAATTTGGTTAAGCTTTTGTCTCCATCACTTAATTCATCTGCCATGTTCAATAATTTAGTCACCTTGCTCCCTCTTCCAATCATTAGATTTATTTCATCAAGCCAAGTGTCCTTGTGATACATGGTATTATAAACAAGTTGATTATCAAGCGTTTCTTCTTTTGTTAGATTAATTATTTGCTTTAATGAAAAAAGAGTATTCCATTGCTTGGTATCAGAAACAATGATCAGGTGAGCCTTTTCTGCTACCCCTTTCTTTAATTTGTTAAAGCACCAAAAGATGATTCTTTTAGGAGATTCAGGTATTCCTTCTTCCTGTTCCACGTGATATTTACCAGCTTCCACTTGCTTGTTGGGAGAACAGATGATACCGCATTCTTCTTGGTATCTCTCTTCTAGATTCAAGATACACAATCTAGCTTGCCTTACAGAAGGATATACCACGATAACTTTATCTTGAACAGGTAATTGTTCTACAATAGTTTTTATTCCCCCGATGATGTTCTTGCAATGATATTGAGTTATCTTCTTTTGTAATGGATACTTCCACTGAATGATATTCCTTTGTTCTTCTTTCAATAGGGGATGGGTGAAAGCCAAATGATCTGTAGTGTAAATACATCTATTGGTTGGGGGAAACTTCATGTAATAATCCATAACTTCTGCATTTAAATGATTGCTAGTTGCTTGAAGTTCCTCCATGTCCCTGATCATGAAAAAATAGTTGAACATTTCACCTTCTAATATAAATACTAGAGTCTTTAAAGAAGAAGGAGAAACAATGAATTTCTTCCATTCTACACTAGCTTTATAACGGGTAATTTCTTCTTTTATTACTCCACTTAAATTATCAATACAAAGACAAGTATTTATCAGTTGAGAGTGTTCCAAGGCATCTTCTGGTGTGGAAAATAATATGATGGAGTCCCTTCTGGTGTGAAGTTCCAAGTAAGTGGCACCTATATCGGGGATAGGACACTCTATAATACCATGAGGAGTTTTATCCAGCTTGTCTGACAAGTGAGAAACAGTAGAATCGTATTCTATTGTTATAACTTCTTGGCTCGTGAGGAGATTACTTGAAGCTTTTTGTTTATCAGCATCACCCGGAACAACTATGTTATGACTGGATTCTTCAGTGTACAGTGTCTCCACTTCATTTGAGAGTGTTACGTTATTATTATTTGTATTGTTTTCTTCTCCCAGTACAAACAAAGTTTCAGCTCCCTCTATTTCTTCTTGGAAAGGTGGAACCCCAATCTCTTCATTACTATTATTTCCTTCTCCTCCCATTTCGAAAAGTGTTTCTGCTTCTTCTATCTCTTCTTGAGATGGTGGAGTCCAATACTCAATATTCATATTATCCATACCTTTTGCATCTCACTTATATTATATAGATATAATATAAGACTAAGTGCGCAAATATACCCAATAATTAATGAAGAATCCCTATAATCGAGTTAATTACAGAGATTCTTTTTTTACTTCACTTCTGAGGCTACAATAGATTTCCCATCGCTTCATCCATTTGTTTATCCTCAAACTTACTAAGATATATTTCTGTCGTCTTTATATCTTGGTGTCCTAATGCTTGGGATATTAGAGCGATATTAACACCTGTGTTCTTCAAAACACTTGCAAACGAATGTCTTGCGACATAAGTTGTTACATCTGCATCTATTTCCAATTCCGAAGCAAGAAGTTTCAACTCCTTATTGATCTTAGCAAGCATCTTGTGGAGCCTATTTTTCTTTTGTACCGATGTTTTATGCACTCTATTATCATAGATTGGGAAAAGATAGCCAGTTTCCTTCTGGTAAGGGGCATACTTCTTTATTATCTCTTTTGCCTGCTCACACAACTTAAAATTAATCGCTCCATGAGTCTTCTGCCTGTGATAACGAAGTCTTCCCCTGTGTACATTATAGGAGGTCAAGTTAGCCATATCTACTAGTGAAATACCACCACTCAAGTAAGCGAAAGTAAATATATCACGAGTAAATTCCCTTATGAAAGTAGCATTTATGGTTTCCGTGGTGATAATCTTCATCATATCCTCTTTAGATAATGCTCTCTTTCTAGTTGAGGTATCAAATTTACTTACCTTATATTCATCAAAAGGATAGTATTTCTTATTTACTATTTTAGCCTCGATAGCCTTATTAAATGTACTCCGTAAAGTTCTAAAAAGTACACTTAAAGTTGTCCCCTTACACTTCTTTCCTACAAGCCAACTTTCATACCGTTTTAACCAAGCAACATCTATTGAACTAAAAGGAATATCTAAATTAGAAGAAGTGAAATCTCTTAACGAGTTATAGGAATATTTATAAACCAATCTATTCCCCTCATTTCCAGAATCCCTAAAACTAACCAACAACTCTTTGTAGAACTCTCCCACCGTCTTATTTACTAGCTTTACTTTCTTACTTTCCACTAGCAAAGCTGCCGTGTACTCCTTTTGCTCTGCTACAAATTCCAGTATCTGACGCTGATACTCAACTTGTTTATCCAAAATAATCTTCTCTATTAATTCCTTATTAGGACATCTAGGGGTTGGTTTATTCTTTTCAAAATCCCAATATTTAGGAAAGATAGCGATACCCAAACTTACATACTTTGGTTTTCTATCTTTTGTAACCCGAAGCATTAAAGGGGATTTTCCATTAGAAAGCACCTTAGATTTGTAACAAACTACTGATACTGAAGCATTCATACTAAATTTCTGGTTTAAACCTCAGTTTAAACATTTGCTCAAATCCACCCAAAAATCACGACAATAAAAAAACAGCTACTTTCGTAACTGTCTCATTTTCTGTCGGGGTGACAGGATTCGAACCTGCGACCCTCTGCTCCCAAAGCAGATGCGCTACCGGACTGCGCTACGCCCCGAAAATGAGCTCAAAAATTGGTGGCGGAGAGAGGGGGATTCGAACCCCCGGTACAGTATCCCGTACGACAGTTTAGCAAACTGTTGGTTTCAGCCACTCACCCATCTCTCCAATTGCGCTGACAAAAGTAGTGCTTTTTATTGTTCTTGCAAGCTTTTGACGTGATTTTTTTCTTTTTTTTCACGTCCAGACACGAATTTCCCCACTCGACCAACTATTTCTGCGCAGGTGCAGAATATTTCCCCATCTTCTTCCACAATTGATGATGGAATTTCTGCTCGGCCTCAATCATCATCCACACTTTCTTGGCGGACAGAGCCTTGGTCAACTTCTCGATATATTCTTTCTTAATATCCCGTACAGCCTGTTCGGCAGATAACATTATCTCCAAATTCTTCAAAGCCTGTTGTTCCGTCACTTCCGGAACCTCTTTTTTATCTTTCCGACAGGTTAAATCTCGTATTTTATCATTCTCGACACGAATTTTCTGCTGCATCTCGTTATATAAAGGCCAGAACTTAGTGGCCTCTTCCGGGGTCAAATCCATCTCTTGAGTAAAAAAGGCTACTTTTTGAGCCTCAAACTCTTTCCGTTTGTCTTCACTCAATTTCCCGCTTTGGGCAAATAAAGAAAAACCAAACCCCACCATCAATATAATCAAACTTACCTTTTTCATATATCTTGCTTGTACATTCAATTCTACCTACGCTCCGCGTATAAAAACTCGATCGGATCCGTCTCTTGTGACAAATACTCGATGATCTCTTCACGAGATGGGTTAAAATCCGTATCGAAAATATTCTCATCCTCTGCTTGTGCCGTCATGTTCGCCTGCTCTCCATTTTTTAACAGCATCCGATTCTCATCCACCAGATTAGGAACCAGCAACTGTACGACGATCATTGCGAAAGCGAATAATCCCGCTAAACCGAGATAAGGTTTTAACGTCTGAAACAAACTTGTTTTCCGAGTCTTCCCATCCTCATCCTTTATCCGGTCCATCACCCGATCGCCCAACGTGTCAAAATAACGATCAGGCACCGTGAACGGGTTCTTTGATTTATATTTCTCATCCAAATTATCCATAACCTTCCATTTTCTATTATCCAATAACTATTCGAACGAGGGTAAAGTATCCGAAATCTTCAAACTTTCCTCTATTTTCTTTACCGCATTGTGATAAGTTGCCTTCAGCGTTCCCACGGCGACATCCAGCACCTCGGCAATATCCTCATATTTCATATCATCAAAATACTTCATATTAAATACCAGACGTTGACGCTCCGGCAATTTCAACACGGCTTTCTGCAATTCCCGCTGGATCGAATCCCCACAGAAAAAACTATCACTTTCCAACTGATTTTCCAACATGGGAGTAATCTCCTGCGAGTTTCCATAAGTCTTCCGACGCTTTTCACTCAAAAAATTAATCGCCTCATTCGTCGCCACCCGATACATCCATGTAAATAATTTCGCCTCGTAACGAAACTCCCTCAACCCCTTCCAAATCTTGATAAAGGTATTCTGCAACACATCGTCGCTATCTTCATGCCCTATCACGATTTTACGGATATGCCAGTAAAGCCTCTCGCTATACTTTCCTACAAGTAACCGAAAAGCTTTTTCCTCTCCATTTCCGGAATGAAACATTCTTACAATATCTTCATCACTTATTTCGTTCATGCTTTCTAATCATATCGTTAAAGCCTACATCCCTATGACAACATTTTATGTCGAAGGTTTATTTACCATCATTTAAAATTTAAATCCGAAAACTTCTTTTTACCCCGCAAGAAATAATCCAACACGATACTCCGGGGATATATTCCCGAAAGACTCACGGAACGTTCAGGAACCGGATAGGCTTTCCTCATCTCACGGAAAGCCTTGTATGCCCGAATTACCGAACGGGTGTTGGACCATTGACCTTTCAATAGGAAAAGCCCTCCCGCCATCGTGTCCAGCAAAACTCGTGCAAAAAAGATTTTCTTGCGCTGTTTAGCACACAGATTCTTATGCAACATCAATAAATTATTCCGGTAATTCAAAAACAATTTTCTCGGATGATTCATCGGCAATGAGCCTCCCCCCAAATGGTAGACGACAGAAGAAGGAATTACCTTTAAAGTATACCCTCCATTTTTCAATCGCCAACAAAGATCAATCTCTTCCATGTGCGCAAAAAAAGCCTCGTCCAACCCTCCGGCCGCACGGTACACGTCCCGCCGAATACATAGAGAAGCCCCCGTTGCCCAAAAAACATCTACCTCATCATCGTACTGTCCATAATCCTGTTCCGTGGTATCCATCACACGCCCACGGCAAAACGGAAATCCTAAATAATCAATATATCCCCCTGCCGCTCCAGCGTACTCGAACTTATTTTTATCCCGATATGCTAATATCTTCGGCTGCACGGCCGCAACCTTCTCGTCCCGGTCCAACACGGCGACCAACGGTTCCAACCAACCGGGAGCGACCTCCACGTCACTATTCAAAAGAACCACATATTCTGCCTCGATCATCTCGATCGCCCGGTTATAACCCCCAGCAAATCCGAAATTCTCCTCGAACAGCACCCGTTCCACGTCTGGAAACTCTTGTTCCAAACATATCCAGGAACCATCCGTCGAACGGTTATCCACCACGACGACACGCCCCAAATCAAGATTCGTGTTCTTCATGACCGAAGGTAAAAACTCCCGTAACAAATTCTCCCCGTTCCAATTCAATATAATAACAGCTACCCGTTTCGCCATTCTAATTTTAGATTTATGATTTTAAATTCCAGCCACACAAGAACACCGCTTTTTGATTTCATTCTAAATTTTAAATTCAAAACTTCTTCTTATGTTTCCATCTTTTATGCGACCACAGCCAAAACTCCGGCTCTTCTTGTATAAAAGATTCCAACAATCGAGTATGCATTTCCGTCAATTTCCCCTGGGGTAACTCGGATGGGTTAGCACACACATCCACGAACTCGACCTCGTAATACCCACGTTTCACCTTACGCATTCGCACCGAAACTACCGGAATATTATACTTCCGGGCAATCCGCTCCGTACCGAGCAAAACCGGGGTATCTTGATTTAAAAAGCGCATCCAGAAATTCAAATTACGTCCGTTAGGAGTCTGATCACCGATAAAGCCAGCCAGAAACAAACGATTTTCCGAACGGTAACGAGCGATAACCCTTAACGTGTCATCCTTTGCCACGAGTACCGCCCCGAACCTTGAACGAATCTGTTTCATCATACGATCCGTCACTTTATCACGAATCGGTTTATACAAAGCCAGAAAATCCGCCCCCGTTTCCCACAAACTATAAGAAGACATCCACTCCCAGTTACCATAATGCCCCAACACCCCGATCACGCTCCTTCCCTCGTTAAAATACGACTGGGGTAATTCCGTGTTCTTAAACACGCAACGTTTTCGGATTGATGCCTCGGACATATGCCACAACTTATACAATTCGATAGATAAATCAGCCAAATGTTTGTAATATTTCCGTTCAATCACCTTGATCTCCCGCAAACTTTTCTCCGGGAAAGAATTACATAAATTCGTTCTCACTACCCCGCATCGATAATGGACCACGTAGTAAAGCAACAAATAGTTCAAATCCGCCACCAGATAGAGAATCCGGAGCGGAAGAAAACTGATCAACCATATAAAACCATATAGAATATACGAAAACATAAGCATCAATTATAAATGTCAAAGATACGTGCTTTACAATTGAAATCCAAAAAGAACTCTCTCTCGCTTTTTTTACTCATTATAAATTGGCATTATCAGAATTAATCATTAATTTCGTGAGTTGAATGCGTAAAAATACGAACAGTTATGGAGCAAGAAAACTTACAACAAGCCGAAGAGTTGAATAACAACGAGCCAATTTCTCCGGATACTTTAAATGACGAAACACGAAACGAGGTTTCAGTTCAGGGTCAACCTACACCGATAGAGAAAGCCCCCGAAAAGGAAGTGCCGGTATGGGATTTCTCCAGTTTTAACACGGACGAAATTATTTCTCACATGAAGTCTTTAATTGACGATTTCCCCGTGCAACGCCTGAAGGTGCTGGATTCCCTACCCCAAGTTTTCGAGGCCCAGTACCAAAAAGAATACGATAAAGCATTAGCCGATTTTACCAAAGACGGGAGTCCGGCTGAGACATTCGACTATCAGGACAATTCCAAGGAACGCTTTTATAGCGTGTATAGAACCTACCGGGAGAAAAAATCAGAATATTACAAAAAACTGGAAGGAGAGAAAGAGCAGAACTTGAAAGAAAAACTCCAAATTATCGAGGAGTTAAAAGATCTGATTCAACACGAGGAATCACTGAACAAAACATATCAGGATTTCAGAAATTTGCAAGACAGATGGAGAAACACGGGTATGGTTCCGCAAGCTCAAGCAAACGATTTACTGGAAACATATCACCATCACGTGGAGAACTTCTTCAATTATATCAAAATAAACAAGGAGTTGCGGGATCTTGATCTGAAAAAAAACCTAGATGCCAAAAATGCTTTGATTGAACAAGCCAACGCTTTACTCGAAGACAATAACATCGGAAATGCCTTTCGACAACTGCAATCTCTCCATTCGCAATGGAAAGAGATCGGACCGGTTGCCAAAGAAGTTCAAGAAGAAACCTGGAACCGATTCAAAGAAGTGACGGACAAGATCAACAACGCTTACCATCGTTTCTTCGACAACCTCCGGGAAGAGCAGGACAACAACTTAAAAATCAAAGAAGAGATTTGCGTGAAACTGGAAAATTACGCCACGGTTTCTTTTGATAAACTCTCCGATTGGAACGTGGCCACGGATAGCGTTCTTGCCCTACAAACCGAATGGAAACATGCCGGAACAATTCCACTCAAGGAACGCAATCGCCTGTATAAACGTTATCGGGCAGCTTGCGATGCCTTCTTCGAGAGGAAACGTCAATATTTCCAGGAAATACAGACCTTACAGAATAAAAACTTGACCAAGAAAATAGAACTTTGCGAAAAAGTCGAGGCGTTAAAGGATAGCACGGATTGGGGTACGACCACGAAGAAAATCATCGAGTACCAAAAAGAATGGAAAACAATCGGCCCCGTATCCAAAAAAGTATCCAACAAGATATGGAACCGTTTCCGGTCTGCTTGTGATCATTTCTTTGACCGCAAATCAGCGCAATTCAAACACGTCTCTTCCGATCAGGAAAAGAATCTTGAACTGAAACGAGAACTGATTGAAGAAGTACGCAATTTCAAATTGACCGGCAATAACGATGATGACATCGAGGCTTTGAAAGCCTTCCAAACCCGCTGGGCAGAAATCGGATTTGTTCCGATCAAAGAAAAAGAAACCGTTCAAAACGAATTCCGTAAACTAATCAACGATCACTTTGATCAGCTTGACATCGACGAATTCGAGAAAAATATCGAACGATTTAAGTCCAAAATCAACACGTTCGACAACAGTGATGACAAGGACAGCAAGATCATTCAAGAAAGAGAAAAATTAGTCAACAAGATCAAGCAACTGGAAACAGACCTTCACGCTTGGGAAAACAATATTGGATTCTTCTCCAAATCAAGTAATTCCGAGAGCCTGGTCAAAGAATTTTCCAACAAGATCGAGAGCGCTCGCCACAAACTGGCATTAATGCAAGAAAAGCTGAGACTCATCGATGGCATGATTTAAGTCGAGACCATCAAACACAAAAAGAGGCATTTCAAAAATGCCTCTTTTTATGTTTGTATGATATTTTTTCTTACTTTTGTCGTTAAGTTTCAACATACTTGTTCCATTTGATTGTTATTCATTGAATAACAAAAAGTTCAAGTATTTTCAAACCGTTGGATGTATAATATAGAAATAACTATAAAATATTTATATCGTGTCAACAAAATATGTTTTCGTTACGGGTGGAGTTGCTTCTTCTTTAGGAAAAGGAATTATTGCTTCCTCATTAGCAAAACTGCTCCAATCAAGAGGTTATAAAGTTGCAAACCAGAAATTGGACCCGTATATCAATGTCGATCCCGGAACCTTGAATCCTTATGAACACGGCGAATGTTATGTGACCAATGACGGGGCAGAAACCGATCTGGACTTGGGACACTACGAAAGGTTCACAAATATCCCGACGTCCCAGGCGAACAACATCACGACTGGACGCATCTACCAAAACGTGATCACGAAAGAACGTCGCGGTGATTATCTAGGCAAAACAGTACAAATCATCCCGCATATCACGGATGAAATCAAACGAAATATAAAACTCCTCGGGGCAAAAGGGGATTACGACGTGGTAATCACTGAAATCGGGGGTACAGTCGGTGACATTGAATCCTTACCGTTCATCGAGGCCGTTCGCCAATTACGTTGGGAGCTGGGTGAAAAATCCGTGTTCATCCATTTGACTTTGGTCCCCTACCTGAGTGCCTCTGGTGAGTTGAAAACCAAACCCACGCAGCACTCGGTTAAAGCCCTCCTCGAAAACGGGGTACAACCGGACATCATCGTGTTGCGCACGGAACATGAATTGGGTTCAGATCTGAGGAGAAAAGTTGCTCTTTTCTGTAATGTTGACCCGAAAGCCGTTATCCAATCCATAGACGTTGACACTATTTACAAGGTACCGATCAAAATGCGGGAAGAAAAACTGGATGAAATCGTTCTTTCCCAGCTTGGATTACCTTTAAAACACGAGCCGGACTTGGAATCATGGGAACGTTTCCTATACAAATTCAAAAACTATAATCGCAAAGTCACCATCGCCCTCGTCGGGAAATACGTGGAGTTACACGATGCCTATAAATCTATCGTGGAATCATTCATCCACGCCGGGGCTGCTAATGATTGTAAGGTAAATATTAAATGGGTACACAGCGCACACGACATCAACGTGGAAAACGTGTGTGACATATTCAAAGATGTAGACGGTATTCTCGTGGCTCCCGGATTCGGACAACGAGGAATTGAAGGAAAACTTCTTGCCATCGAATATGCCCGAACCAACAATATCCCTTTCCTAGGAATATGCCTGGGTATGCAAATGGCTGTTATCGAATACGCTCGTAACGTGCTGCACCTGGACGGAGCCGATTCCACGGAAATGGCCCCGAAAACCAAATACCCGGTTATCGACTTGATGGAGTCACAGAAAGAAGTTACAGACAAAGGGGGAACCATGCGTCTGGGAGCATACAAATGCGTGTTGAAAGAAGGATCTAAAGCGATTGAGGCTTACGGGACAAAAGATATTGAGGAAAGACATCGCCATCGTTACGAATTCAACGGCAAATACACCGAACAATTCGAACAGGCCGGTATGATCACGACAGGAGTTAATCCGGACACGGGATTAACTGAGATCGTGGAAATCCCGACCCATAAATGGTTCGTGGGTACACAGTTCCACCCCGAATACAAGAGTACCGTAACCAACCCGCATCCTCTATTCGTGGCATTTGTGAAAGCCTGTCTATCATAACAGTTAAAAGATAAAAACTAAAAGATAACAGTTAAAAATTAAAAACCTAAAATTAAAATATGGATAGAAATACAATAACCGGTTTAGTAATCATCGCACTCATACTAATCGGCTACTCTTATTTCATGAGTCCTTCCAAAGAGGAACTGAAAGCCATGCATGTCCGGGACTCCATTGCACGAGTTGAAGCCCAACGGGCCGCAGCATTGGAGAAAGAACACCAAGCAGATTTTGCAGCACAACAACAAAATACAGAAACACTGCAAGCCGAAACAGGGGCCATCTTCAAACAGGATTCACTGCCGGTAGAACAGTACACTCTGGAAAATAACAAAATCAAATTACATATCAACACCAAAGGGGGATGCATTAACTATGTTGACCTAAAAGGGTATCGCACACACGACTCTCTCCCGTTGATCCTGTGGAAAGACCACAAGAGTTCCATGGGCTTGAACTTCTACGCCCGGAACAAACAAATCAACACGGCCAATTTGATTTTCGTTCCCAACACGAATCAAAAAGAACTGAACGCGGAGGGTGCGGAACAAGTGCTCACCATGCGGGCTTACGTGGATGAAAATAAATACCTCGAATTCGAGTACAAACTAGCTCCGGATTCTTACATGGTTGATTTCAACATCAACACGTACAATCTGAATGACGTTATCGCCTCGAACACGAATTTCCTCACGCTATACTGGGGAGTGGACATGCCTCAGCTTGAAAAAAGCAGGGATTTTGAAAGCCGTTATACCGGGGTATACTACAACTTCTCAAATAATGATGTAGAACATCTTTCCCTGACCGGAGACGAGAAAGTAGACTTGCCGACAAGCGTGAAATGGGTGGCTTACAAACAACAATTCTTTTCCTCCGTACTTATCGCAAACGAGTCATTCCCGAACGTGTTGGTCTCCACGGCCAACAACACGAACCCGGGCTTTTTGAAAACGGCAGATGCCGAAATTTCATTACCTTACTCGGGGAAAGCCATTGAAAAATATGATATGCGTTTCTTTTTCGGTCCGAACTCCTATCCGGTCCTAAGAGAATACGGCAAAGATATTGAACTTCCCCAGTTGATTAACTTGGGTTGGAAATGGATCGCTTGGTTTAACCGTTATGTCGTAATTCCAATCTTCAACTTCTTGGAATCGCACGTGACCTTGAACTACGGTCTCATCATTTTACTATTGACCCTGATCATTAAACTTGTTCTTTTCCCACTGACATACAAATCATACATGTCACAGGCCAAGATGCGTGTCTTGAAACCACAGATTGACGAGATCAACAAGAAAATCCCTGCCGACAAAGCCATGGAACGCCAGCAAGCCGTCATGAAACTGTACAAGAAAGCAGGCGTGAACCCCATGGGAGGATGTTTACCGATGCTTTTGCAGATGCCTATATTGATCGCCCTCTTCTACTTCTTCCCCGGAGCCATCGAACTGCGCCAGAAGAGTTTCTTGTGGGCCACCGACTTGGCATCATACGATTCCATTGCCACGTTGCCCTTCACCATTCCGTTCTATGGGAACCATGTCAGTCTGTTCTGTTTATTAATGACAATCACGAACATCTTGTATATGTGGTACAATAGTAAGAACCAACCGCAGAATGACCAGATGAAAGGAATGCAGACGATGATGTACATCATGCCGATCATGTTCCTGTTCATCTTCAATAGTTATTCCTCCGGTTTGAGTTACTACTATTTCATCGCCACATTGATCACGATCGTCCAAACTTGGGCTATCCGGAAATTCGTGAACGACGAGAAACTATTGAAACAAATAGAACTCGCCAAAACGAAACCCGTGAAAAAATCCAAATTCCAACAAAAACTGGAAGAAATGCAGCGGATGCAAGAACAACGGATGAAACAGATGCCGAAAAAGAAATAAGATACTACAAATAACATTAACGAGGGAGTGATTATATTTAATGACTCCCTCGTTTTATAAGCACTAATCCAAAAAACTCCCCAATTGTCGATACAACGATATGAATTCCTCAAAAGACAAACTTACTGATTCCAATTCGTTCACATTAATATTGTAACTGATCTCTACCTCCCGATCTTCCACCTTATCAATACACTTTCGAACATAAGGTGGTGTCATGAAATGTGTGGTTCGGAAATCTTCATTCACTCTAAAATAAATTTCCCGACCAGACAGAACAGGAGAGTAATCCGCAACATCCCAACAAACCTTCCGATCTCCATTCTCTCCATACGTTTTCAAAAATTCAGCAATAATATCCGCCACCCTTTTCAGTTGATCAGCAGACATGCAATTCAAACTAGATTCAAACGAGTCAAGACTATAGTCTACAAAAAACACTTCCTTGCGTACATCAAAATTTATACTCTTATCTATACTAATCGGATATCTGTTATACTCTTTAATATTGCAGTCAAAAGGAGCTTTTTCCCGCTTGATGAATAAACCGACAGCCTTGTAAAGTTCTTCGAATTGCCCATACGTCATACCATAGATTTCACTTTCCCCCACAGTCATACAATAAGTCGTAGTTTCCATGCTAGGTTTATCATTACTGACAACTTTTTGCTTCTGTTTCTTAAACACCCGCTTCAGCTCTTTTTCCTGATGACAAAGGAATTGTTGCATCTGACAAATAAAATCATACCATTCCGTGAAATAACAGATCGAAGATACAAAGCCATTTGACGCATCAATAACAGCCCCATTCTCTTGCTTTGACTGTTTAGCGTTAGCAACATAATAAGCACAAGCTTTTTGTATTTTTCCACACTCGTTACTCCATGGACGACGAAGTACCCGGAAAAGATTATTGAGATGGCAAATACAATTATAGATCGTTTCCAACGGATCTTCAGAAACCAAATCCACGTTACATTTTTTAAGATCCTCGACCATATGTCGGTAAAAACAATTTTCGGTTAAGAAATCAGAAAGATATTCATCGTCTGTAAATTTTTCCGACACATTCGATGCTGGGATAAAATTACTATTCCCCATAATTCTGACTATTAATTGATTGCCCATCTACGTTCAACAACATATTCTCCGCTTTCAATAACTCATTCAATTCACACGCTTGACGCTGATGATATTGTAAAAATCGACCAAGCAACACCCGAAAGCGAGAATTATCTAACACAAAAGTAGTCCAATCTCCCCATACTTCTATTATCCGTAATCGTTCCTTTTTAGAAATACCCTCGGTAGCCAAATATTGCAGAACAGCTTTTTGTACAACCGTGATTTCATTTGCCCATGAACGATCGAATACTGTCAACATCTCAATCAAACTCGTGTTTCTTCTTTGGAGAGTCACAAGTCCCGCTTTATCCGTCATTCCCGGTGACGCAATCGGATACATCATTTCGAGTTGTTTCGAATAATACTCCATCAATTTTTGTTTTTCCTCAATTGATAACTGATTTGCTACCCGCCTAGGTACTTCCATGTCTACCGCAGACACACGGTTTACATCTTCTTCCATAATAATTATGTATTAATTTGACGGGTATTCCAAAAAGAACGGTCCCGCCTGACCCGTTGTACGTCACTTCAGCGAAGCCGGAGGCACATTAATGCACTCCACGGGGGTGCGGAACCGAATATCGGCAACAGCAGCAGGCAAAAAAATGCCTGCCACTGAAATTGAAGCAGGTCCACTACTTCGCTGATTATGACGTACGCCACAAATATACAACATTTTTAAACAAAGCCAACAACAACATGAGAATAAATTGTTCCCTTGTTACCTCCCGTTTACTTTCCATTATCCGAGTCCCGACACTGTTATTTTTACTTATATCCTGTTAAATGGCGGCTATACTCGGGTGATGATCGGGCAACATTACTTTCGCTAGCAAATGCGTTGTTCAGCACAGAGCCCAGATACTGCAGTCCAACCACTTGAAAGGTCAGCAGGTGGTGGGTAACCATCACAATCTAGGTTGCCGCACTCTCCTCGATGCTTTTTCTGATAAAACCGATATAGGTTTCGTACATTCGGTTGAACTCCTCCACCTGCAGCAGCTTCCCATCAAACTTGATCTGGCAGAAGTCGTACATGCCTTTCCACACGAAATACTCGCCATTCGGATTGGTCCGTAACCACAATATACTCAAAATAAAGTCAGTATCATCAATATGGACAACCCCATTTTGGATACTTTCAACGGTATCCTCCATTGTCATTCGAGACGTAGTTTGTTGATGTTTCTCACACACACATCATTCGTTTACCTCTTCCTTACCTTTAAGTCTAAACGTAGTCAAGCGCAACATACACAAAAACACCAGCGTTGCTTGTATCATTCCATAATCTTGCGGTATATAGAAGGCATGTGCTACATTATTTCGGATGTTATGACCTTTTGCAGTAAACACATATTTAAAGAACTCTATATCTTCAGTCCTAAACGCATCTTTCAAGCATGGTTCTCCAAGCAAGTCATCGAGCAGAACCTGTGATGTACTATCTCGTCCTACTTTTGTAACACGCCCACCACAATCGCCCACCATATCACGTAGGATACCTTCAAAACGTATGGAAAGTACATCCACGGGCAAGCGCCAATCAGTTCGTTTCCCTTGCAAAAAACGATTATACTGTTTAATGAGTGCCTCAATTCCGTAATCTATCTGCGAGAACCATGTGGACGTAAGTACATGGTTAGACCTGGCATATTCCAATTGGATACCAAAACAGGTGTTTTTCAGAAACCATTTCTTCAATTTACCATAAGTCAATTGTTTTGCTTTGACTGAAGTAAGAATCACATTTATCACAGTATTTCTCACAATATTCATCAACCATATATCGTATTTCTGACATAGATCGAAATCTTCACCTGCGTTCCTGCTATTTCCATTGATATCTACAATCTTATTCACAAAACCGAGCTTTTCTACTGTTGATTTGCTTTCAGACATCCGCTTGCGAATTTGTTCGTAAGAGGGAAAGAGAAACCGGACTGGGTATGAAAGATTCAGCAATAGCCAACTCAATTTTCCTTCAAGCAGTTCTTTTGCCAAACTTTCAAAATACTTACCAATCTGCTTATCAGTTTTCTTCTCTATTTTGAAAGGCGGTATCAACACTTTTTTCTTATTTTCCCGGAAAGTCTGTTCCGCCTTGTTTCTCTTTTCGGTCAAACTCGCCTCTTGATAGAATGAAATAGCTTTTTCAAGATGAACTTCGTTCATCAACGGTATAGCTATATTATTCGGTGCAGTTGCGGGATCAACAAGCTGCATCATCTCCAAATCACCCAACGCTTCATAAAAGAAACTCTTGTATGGTTTTGCCTTTCCTTGAAGTTTTGAGGAATAGAACAGACCTAACTTACAGCAGTTCTCCCGCCAGCCATCTTTGGCCAACGATAACAAGTCTTGACACAAGCATACAATCTTCTCTGCATCGTAACTTGAAAAGAAAGCTTGTTCCCGAGCCACTCTTATGCAAACTATTTTTGTACGATATCCATAATCTGAATCCAACACACTCCAAATCAACCCTGTAACTTCTTTTGTCCTATACTTCACCCTTTTAGACAGTGACATCAATACTTCTATAGCATCTTCTGCTTGATGTGGGTAGTCATCTTTATCTTCTGGCAATAAAGTACCAACCACTTCCACTAAAGCATCAATAGATTGTTTCGCATAGCGGTTATCGTTTGGATATAACAAATAAGCAAAGTAGTTGTATCTGTATTTTAACAGTTGGTTATTCGTAATTTTAGCACGTTCATCAAAATAATCTAAAGCAAAATCCTTATCAATGGGACAATTTTCATCCTCAACCAAATGTTCAATTTTCCACCATGCAAGAATCTCAAGCCGTGCTTGGGGCCATTCATCGGGCAAAAATGTGTCATATGAGAACACACTGTCAATATGCTCATTATCCTGTTTCTTCTCAAGAAAATTGTACAATTCAGCTAGAGTTACCATAACTATTTTACATTATTACGCCATTAGACCTCAGATGTTTTAAATATCCAAACTATTCTCATCAAGCAAGAAATCAAATAGCCCAATCGTAAGTATTCCCTCCTCATTTCGACGTGGCATAATATGGTCTTTGACAACGATAATTTTCTTAAAGGAATCATTGATATGTGTCAGCGAACGCGATTCTTGTATCTCTTTCTCCCTGTCAGGTATAGATAAGGTTGACTGTATATAATATTTCTTACTACCAAGAGTCGCGATAAAATCAACTTCAAGTTGGATACGCATCCATTTCCCCTCCTTATCAGGTTTCTTTATTTCCACCATTCCAACATCAACACTGTACCCACGAACAATCAGTTCGTTGTAGATTATATTCTCCATGATGTGAGTTTCTTCCTGTTGACGCATGTCAAGAATGGCATTTCTTAAACCAATGTCTGAGAAATAATATTTGGAAAGCGTATTGATATACTTCTTTCCTTTTATATCATATCGTATTGCCTTATTCAAGAGAAACGATTCTGACAAATAGTCGAGATATTTGGAAATAGTCTGACTGCCTATTTTTACATTTTTCACACTTTTGAAAGTATTCGACAACTTTGTCGGATTGCATGGTGCACCTATAGACGATGCCATAATAAGCACCAATTCACGCATCTCATTCTCATTTTTGACATTGTGTCTCTCAATAATGTCCGCCAGATAAACAGTCTCAAACAAATTCTTCAAATAGTTTATCTTCTTTTGTTCTGTGTTAAATGACTGGACGAGAGGCAAACCTCCATAGGTGTAATATTCGCGCCACGCATCTTGTTTATCTCCACTTTTAGCTAAAAAAAACTCAGAGAAAGACAAAGGGTTTACATGAATAGTTTCTCCTCGGCCGCGAAACTCAGTCGGGATATCGGATGACAGGAAATGAGAGTTACTTCCAGTTACGTATGTATCGGCATTTTCTATATGGCGGAAACTGTTCAATACATCAACAAATTCATCCATCAATTGTACCTCATCAATGATTATGTAATATAACTCATTGTCCTTGATTCTGTCGTGTACATAGTGAAGCATCGAATCCGGATTTCTCAATTCTTTGTTCATTCGATCTTCAAGGTCAATACGAATGATGTGATCATCTGCAACACCATCGTCCAACAGATAGTGATAAAACAAAACATTCAGAAGGTATGATTTACCGCATCTGCGGATTCCTGTTACAACCTTGATAAAACCGTTTTGACGGCTGTCTATCAACTGCCGGAGATACCTATCTCTTTTTATTTCCATATTCCATATTGTTTTTCCGCCAATCTTGGCGATTTTACATGGCAAAAATAATAGAATTCATTCACAGACGCAAACTCTGAAAATAAAAAAAACGCCAAAATTGGCGAATTTTTATTGCAGACAAAAGGCACAATTAAGTGACCTTCCCTGAATTTGGTTGACAGTATAGTTGAAAGACTGTTGTTCCCAGCTTGAGGATGTGTCAAAAGTCATTTTTCAAACTCCCTCCCCCCCTTCGGGATACTCACTCTATAAACAGAGGGAGAGTTGAAATACCCACTGTTTTCGGGAAGAGTCTCCACCACCTCCTCTGTTTATAGAGGAGGTGGCACGAAGTGACAGAGGAGTTTTTTTGAGGATAAAATAACTTTTGACACACCCTCTTTACACCATTTTACAGATAGCGTCAAACTAAATCTGCTTCAACAAATTTATCATCTCGATAGCCGTAGTTACCGCCTCGAAACCCTTGTTTCCAGCTTTTGTTCCGGCTCTTTCAACAGCTTGTTCAATCGTATCGGTAGTCAAAACACCGAAAATAATCGGGGTCCCCGTTTGCAGCCCGACATTAGCAATCCCTTTGGTTGCCTCGTTAGCCACCATATCGAAATGAGGTGTTGCCCCACGAATCACGGCACCCAAGCAAACAACAGCATCATACTTTTTCGTCTCGGCCATCTTCTTAGCCACTAACGGAATTTCAAAAGCACCCGGCACCCAAGCTAGATCAATATTTGCCTCATCACCACCATGACGTTTAAAAGCATCTAACGCTCCACCTAACAATTTACTCGTGATAAACTCATTAAAACGTCCTGCAACGATACCAATTCGCTGACCTTCTGCTAATAATTTCCCTTCCAGTAAATTCATAGTCTCTATATTTATTTATTTTCTAATCCTTCTTTCAATTTCTCTATCTCTTCCCGTTGACGCACGTGAATCATATGTCCCATCTTCTTGTACTTCGTGTACATATAGAACTCGTTCTTCTCGTTACAAGTCATTTCAATCGGCTCACGTCCCACGATTTCAATACCGTATCCGGTCAAACCATTAATTTTTAACGGGTTATTCGTCATCAAGATCATTTTCTTCACACCCAGATCTGCCAAAATCTCTGCCCCGGTACCGTATTCACGCAAGTCAGCTTTAAACCCAAGAGCAATATTCGCTTCCACGGTATCCATCCCTTCATCCTGCAAGTGATAAGCCTTCAACTTATTAATCAAACCGATACCCCGACCTTCTTGACGCATATACAACAATACTCCCCGACCTCTCTCTCCGATCCGACGCATGGCCTCGGCCAGCTGGTCTCCACAATCACAACGCAAAGAACCGAACACGTCTCCCGTCAAACACTCCGAATGCACCCGGCACAATACAGGTTCCCCGTCTGTCACGTCACCTTTCACTAAAGCGATATGATGTTCCCCGTTAATCTTGTTCACATACCCGTAGGCTTTGAAGTCCCCGTATTTTGTTGGCATATCAGCCTCGGTTACCCGCTCAATCAGAACCTCTGTTTTCCGACGATAGGTGATCAGATCAGCCACCGTGATCATTTTCATTCCATGCGCTTTAGCAAACTCCTTCAACTCCGGTGTACGCATCATCGTTCCATCCTCCCGCATAATCTCGCAACATAGGCCACACTCTTTCAACCCAGCAATTCGCATCAAGTCCACCGTGGCCTCCGTGTGTCCCATACGCTCCAGCACGCCGCCTTTCTTTGCCTCCAACGGGAACATATGTCCCGGACGACGGAAATCTTCCGGTTTCGCATCATCTTCTACCGCCTTCATCGCGGTCACGGAACGCTCCAACGCAGAAATTCCCGTGGTCGTGTCCACGTGATCGATTGACACCGTGAACGCCGTGCAATGGTTATCCGTGTTCGTGGCAACCATCTGTTCCAACCCCAACTTCGTTGTCAAGGCCTTGCTCATCGGCATACAAATCAATCCTTTAGCATAAGAAGCCATAAAGTTCACGTTCTCCAACGTGGCAAACTCGGCCGCACAAATCAAATCTCCCTCGTTCTCCCGATCCGGGTCATCCACGGCGATAATCATCTTTCCGGCTCTCAAATCTGCAACAGCCTCTTCAATCGTACTAAATTTAAATTCTTCCATATCTTAATACTCTTAAATTTGTCTCCCTAAACTTTTAGTTTTTATCTTTTAACTTCCTAAAATCCATTCGCCAGCAAAAAATCCAATGTCAACCCACCTTTCGGCTCTACCGGGGCTGCCGGACGCATTAATTTTTCCACGTATTTAGCAATCACGTCATTTTCCAAATTTACCACATCACCTATCTTTTTCTTCACTAACGTCGTCTCATCCTGCGTGTGAGGTATAATGGAAACCGTAAAACCCGTATCCGTCACGGCCACGACCGTTAGGCTGATCCCGTCAATCGTGATAGAACCTTTATCCACGATATAGCGCAATAGCTCTGCCGGGGCTGAAATCGTAATCCAAATGGCATTTTCGTCTCTCTCTCTCCCTACAATCTTCCCCAGCCCGTCAACATGACCCGACACGATATGTCCCCCCAAGCGCCCGTTCAACGTCAATGCTCTCTCCAAATTCACCCTATCCCCAACGTGCAGTTCTCCCAAATTGCTACGTGACATCGTCTCCGGCATCACATCGGCACAGAAACTCCCGTTAGCAAAAGAGATCACCGTCAGGCAAACCCCGTTCGTGGCAATACTATCCCCCACGTGCAAATCCTCCAGCACCTTCTTCGCCTGCACTTCCAACACCACACTCCGGTTTCCCCGCTTGATTCCCCGTATGGTTCCTATTTCTTCGATTATACCTGTAAACATGCTAATTTCAAATTTACAATTTATGATTTTAGATTTCCTCGCCCAACATCCCCTCTTTTAATCTCGAAATCCGTCTACCTTATTCGTTTTTAACTTTTAGTTTTAAAAGAACATCATCACCGATATTCAATACGTTTTTCAATTCGAGGTTTATGGCATCAGCCATTTTCTCCACTCCCGTACCTTCCACCGGAGTCTTGGCACTCATACCGCCCACGATCTTCGGGGCAACAAAAGCATACAATTCATCCACAAGCCCTTCGGACAAAAACGTGTAATTCAAATTTCCCCCTCCTTCCAACAAAATAGAATCAATCCCGAACTGTCCCAATAGTTCCAATAAATTCCTGACATCAACAAGTCCTTCCTTCTCCTCGCAAAGCAACATCTCCACACCTGCTTCCCGCAAGGCTTTTACTCTCTCTTCCGGAGCAAAACGAGTATAGGCCACGATCGTGCGATACTCTTCGGCCGTTTGCACAAGCTGGCTCTCCAAGGACAAGCGAGCATTACTATCTACTACCACTCGTATCGGCTGCCTAACACCACGCCCCTCAATTCGGCAATTCAGCAAGGGATCATCCGCCACGGCTGTTCCGATTCCAACTAATATGGCCATAAAACGATGTCTCAACTCATGCACGTAAGCTCGTGCCTCCGCTCCCGTAATCCATTTGGAATCGCCTGTACGAGTTGCAATCTTCCCGTCCAGCGTCATCGCCGCTTTCAGCGCCACCCAAGGCAATCTTGTCGATATATATTTCAAAAATACTCGATTCTGTTCCCGCAAAGCCTCTTCCTCGACCCCGCAAACCACCTCTATCCCAGCCTCTCTTAACAAGGCAATACCTTTCCCTGCCACCAACGGGTTCGGATCTTCCATCCCGATCACCACACGGGCAATCCCATGTTCGATGATTGCCTCCGTACAAGGGGGTGTCTTTCCATAATGACAACAAGGTTCCAACGTCACGTACATCGTGGCACCCTCCGCGGAAACCTTACAATTCTTGAAAGCGTTCCTCTCCGCATGCCATTCACCGCATCTCTCGTGCCATCCTTCCCCGATCACCTTTCCCCCCTTCACGATCACGGCTCCCACCATCGGGTTCGGATTCGTGAATCCTACCCCTCGTTCGGCAAGCTCCATCGCCCGTCGCATGTATTCAATATCTTCCTGTCTCACCATGTTCAAAACCTCCTAAAAAAATACCCCGAATGCATACACATTCGGGGCATAAATTTATATTGTACTAATATAATATCAATTACAACTAAATATCTCCTCTATCATCCGGACTTTAACCGTCGGTTTCAGAATTTCACTGAATCAGTCCCTCGAAAGGGAGTCGCGGACTATAACCACCGGTAGGGAGTTGCACCCTGCCCCGAAGAAACATTTTACAAACGCAAAAATAGAAATAATTCTAATGATAACAAACAAGTAAAGAATAATTCATGAATTTTTTCTGTATTCACTTGCTCACAACGCTTCAATTAGATCCACCACCCCCGCTTTCTTCAATATATACATCCCGATCCGTTCGTCGGAAACTCCTTCCCGTAAACAATACGTGTAGCGGGGCTCTCCCGTCGTCATGTCTATTTCAAAGAAACGGAAACATACCGAAGGAAACGGTTTTAAAAACTCCGCCACCTCGACAATATGTGTTGAAATCATAAATACCCCATATTTCAACCGGGCCAATCCACCAATCACCGCACAAGACGCATCATACGCATCCTTCACGTTAGTTCCCCGGAACAGTTCATCAAAAACAACCACCACGTTCTGCAAATCCCGCACCTGTTCCACGATATATTTTACCCGGGCGACCTCATTATAATAATGACTATACCCTAACGACAAATTATCCGACAAGTTAATCGTGGTAAACAATCCTTTAAACACGGACAATTCCATCCGGGCTGCCGGCACGGGTAATCCGCAATGAGCCAAATAAACTGCCACCCCGAAAGCCTTCATGCAAGTAGATTTCCCCGCCATATTTGGCCCTGTTAGGAAGCATAGATGTTGCCGATCATCAAATAATACGTCATTCTTCACCGGATTTTCCAAAAACAAGTGATACAATCCCTCTATCCTCACCCTCCTCTCGCTTCCCGTGAAAATCGGGAACGTAAGCCCCTCGTCTTTAGCCATAGTCCCCAACGAGCGTAAAGAATCCAGCATATATAGTGTATCCAATATAACACGGACCCCATCAAGTTCCCTCCCCCGGAAATAAAGATCCAGACTTTCCCGTGTCCAAAAAGAATCTTTCTTCTGGCTCATCAGGTATTGCATCCCTTCACGAGCAAGCGTTTCTTTCACCCTCTGTTGCATATCCCTTATCATCTCCGGCACTTTCCCGACAGACAACTCGTCCATAAAAGTTCCCAGCTCACGAATAAGCCGCCCAAGATAGGGAACCGCACGTTGACGCAAATAACAATCATTATCCGGCTTCAACCACCCCTTCACCGCCCGACTCGTCAAATGATACATACTACGTTGAGGCACATCCTCCTGCTGCAAATAAACCTCTATAAAACTCAATTCTTCCCGGCGAATATCCAAGAAAAAAGGCAACTGTCCCAGATAGCGAATCGCCTCTGCCCGTTCCCGGATTTTATTGACATCTGTCAACGGACTCTCCAACATCTTTCTTATACAAGCCTTTCCCCCGTCAGAGCAAGCGGTATTGAAACAAGAGAAAATACTTTTCCCATCCAAAGCTTGATTGAATAACTCTAAGTCATTCAACGTCTGTTCATCTATCTTGAACTCCATTTGTATTCCTTATATATCCTAACAATTCGAGATCCTCTCGTCCATTGACCCGCCAAATTTTACCACTTCTCAAAATAAATAACTCATCACTAATATCTATCACGTCCTCAAAATAATGGTCGGTGATCACGATCCCTTTCCGTTTCTTCTCCCGTTGGATCACCTCTTTCATCTTCTGCACGTGTAGGGGCATCATAAAAGAAAATGGCTCATCCAACAAACAAAATTTCGAATCCGAGGCTAACACCGCGTACACTTCAATAATCCTTCGCTCTCCCGTGGAAAAAGCTTTCATCCGCTTCCGGGCCGTCTCTGCAAAATCGGGGAAATCTTCCACGAAACTCTCGAACGCTACACCGAAATCATCAAACACCTGTTTCACGGACAATCCCGGTAACACAAAACTCTGTTGCAAAAGATAACGCATATCTTCCGGCCTCCTCTCTCTTGTCAACAAGGCCTTCCCGTCAATAGCCACGTATTGGTCCTTCAACCTCAATTCCCCGTAAATTACTTTCATCAGACAACTCTTTCCTCCCCCATTCCTCCCGAGGATACCGACCACCTCTCCCGTTTCACAATGCAGACAAGCATCCCACAACACGCGATTAAACCCGTATTCCAAGTAAAGATTACTTACATCAAGCGTATGCATGATTACAACTGATAAGCGATTAACATACACCCCACGTACGTCAAGAAGTCAAACGCCAAGGCCACGCTCCAGAGCCTTCTGCTCGACATCCCCACGTTCTTGTAATAATAAAAGAAATGTCCCAATTTTCGTTTTGCGGTAAACCGGATAAATACCATCGTGGCCACCTTGAACCAAAAGGTAGCCACAACAATCACCGCCACCACAGCCGGAGACTTCATTCGATATATGAACATAATCAATCCACAGGCAAGCGACACGGCAAGAGCGGAAGCTGCAAACATCTCGTAGAACGAGACATATAACCGGACTCCCCGTTTCACGTCCATCACATCCGTTTTTGCATCATCTTCCACGTATCCGTGATTAGGAAACTCTCCTCCATCTGGTCAATCATCTCCATGAATTTCGAGATCGGCACGGCAAAAGACAATAGATTACTGCCCGTACATAACCTTGCAGACGGGTCGAACATCCCAAGCACTGCCCTTTTCGTCCCTTCTACTTGTTCCCGGTAAGGATAGTAAATAATAGAAGTACATCCTGCCCCGAAAGGAGAGATCACTGCCTCCTGCTTTGAACTATCAAAACCCGCTAACGTGAAAAGTCCCGAAATAACATCCGCCGGGGCAAAAAAGAACACGGCTTCCGGCTCGTCCTGTTCCGACAAGTGATCCCAACGTTTGAACACAAGGCAATCGCCCTTTCTCGGAAGTTCATGAACTGTTTTCAAAAAAGCATTCACCTGTTCCGGTGTCCGTTTATAGCGCTCGCAGCGAGGTGTATTTTCCCCGTGAGAAAGAAAATACTCGAAGCCCTCCCTCATGTTTTTACTAAATCCGAGGTAAAACTTTCCTCCGCCACACCCCACAGACTCCGGTAAGAAACAAAGTGATTCACCTTTACGAACTCGCCCAAGCTGGGCTATGATACAAGTGTGCCCCATCGCCTTCTTCACGATCGTGGCGTTATTATTTTCCTTTGAATAATAGAATGCAACAGGAAGCTCCGCGTCATTAAAATATTTTCTCCAAAGAGCAATAAACTGATCTCGCTTAACAATGTCCATAACCCTTTCAATTTTAGTATCAAGCAAATATAAATTATTTTTTGGTTAAAAACAAATCCATGCAAGCAATAATCCTGTTCCTAGCCCCCTTCCGATTCATTCCTTCTTTAGACACGCTTAGTAATCTCGCCGTACTCTCCTTGGTGTCTCCTGTATATATACATGATGTATGAAGAAAATATCGCCCATAAATTGATAGTCCACACCGTTAACCTATCGTTGACCTTTCGTTAACCTATCGTTAACCTACTAACGAGACTCCGGCGCAAGTGCACTACAATATAGGCGAGATCCCCTATAAAAACATCCCCGGATCGGCAACATGACCAACCCGGGGAATCATATCATAAAAACTCATCTATTACCAGATAGAAGCTCTTTTTTCAACTGGCAAATATAAAGCATCGCCCTCTTTCACTCCAAAAGCATCGTACCACATGCTAATATGAGGAAGCGCTGCATTCACACGCCACCGTCCCAAAGAGTGAGGATCGGATTTTGTTTGCAAACGGATTTGCTCGTCACGGATATTACCTGCCCACACGTTTCCGTATGAAAGGAAGAAACGTTGCTCCGGAGTAAAACCATTCTCGTCTTTCCCAAGCGGATTCTCGGTCATGGCCTTTTGTAAAGCCAAATATGCAACCTGTAAACCACCATGATCGGCAATATTCTCCCCTAAGGTCAATTCTCCGTTAGCCATCAAGCCGGGCAATACCTCTATCTTATTAAAGTAATCCACTAACACTTGAGCTCGCTCCTTGAAATTCTTAGCATCTTCCGATGTCCACCAGTCCTTCAAGTTTCCATCCTTATCATATTGACGACCTTGATCATCAAACCCGTGAGTCATTTCGTGACCGATAACCACGCCAATAGCACCATAATTACAAGCATCATCAGCATTCATATCAAAGAATGGATATTGAAGAATCGCCGCCGGAAAACAAATTTCATTCGTCGTCGGGTTATAATAAGCATTTACCGTCTGAGGGGTCATCAACCACTCGTCCTTATCTACCGGCTTACCAGCCTTGGCAATCATCTTATCGTAATCAAAATGATTAGAACGCACGATATTATCCCAATAAGAATCATTTTTAATCTCCAGATTAGAATAGTCCCTCCACTTATCAGGATAACCGATCTTCACGTGGAAAGCAGCTAATTTCTCCAAGGCTTTCACTTTTGTCTCTTCACTCATCCATTCCAAACCTTGAATACGTTCACCCAAAGCTTTCTGCAAGTTAGCCACCAACTTCGTCATACGTTCTTTAGCTGCAGCCGGAAAATATTTCTCGGTATACATTTGGCCCACGGCCTCTCCCAACACACCATTCACCGTACCCACGGCACGTTTCCAACGCGGTTGCATTTCCTTCCTACCGGAAAGAGTCTTCCCATAGAAATCAAAATTCTGAGCCACGAAAGCATCACTCAAATAAGAAGAAGCCGCATTGATCACGTTCCATTGCAAGTATGACTTCAACACGTTCAAATCCTCTTTTTTCAACAAATCGGCAACCGTTTTAATCTCGCCCATCTGTCCCACGTTCACATCTTGCAAATCCTTCAACCCGATCGTCGTGAAATAAACATCCCAGTTAATTTCCGGCACTTCTTTCTTTAATTGAGCAACAGTGATCTTGTTGTAGTTGGCATACGGGTCACGTAATTCTACGGCCGACTTGGAATTCTCGGCCAAACGAGTCTCCACTTTCATCACGTTAGCAGCAGCCTTTTGTGCCTCATCGGTAGTAAATCCTGCCAACTGGAACATTTTAGCCACATGCTCTTCAAATTTCGCACGAATCTCCTTCGTGTGATCGTCATTATCCAGGTAATACTCACGCTCACCCAAGCTCAAACCTCCCTGGTATAATTGTGCTATATTCATGGAACTGTTCATCCCATCAGCTCCCACGTATAACCCAAAGAATGGTCCGAAACCATCCCGATGCATCGTGGCAACTTTCTGCGATAACACACCCCGATCCTCAATCGCAGCCAACTGATCCAAGTATCCCTTGATCGGGGCCACCCCATCCGCGTTCAACTTAGTGCTATCCATGGCTATATTATACAAATCACCCACTTTCTGGGCGACACTTCCCGGTTGAGCTTGTTGTTTCGCCAGCTCCTCGATCAAACTCTTGATCTGGGTACGATTATTTTCAGCCAGTTGATCAAACGAACCGAATCTGGAATACTCATCCGTAAGCGGGTTCGCTTTCATCCAACCTCCACACGCGTACTGATAAAAATCATCTCTCGGATTAGCGGTTTGATCCAGGTTTGCAAGACGAATCCCGCCTTTCTGTTCTGCCTCTTTTTTACTATTGCAACTTGTAGCCATCAATGCCAAAGCAATAAAAGGTAAATAAAATTTTGTTCTCATATAATTAGTTTTCTAGTCTTCTCATCATAACGGAAAAGTATAAACACCCCACGTTTACCATCCGTACCAAGCATCTTTCAATTCACCGACAGAGATGGATTCTAGGTTCTGTCCATGTTCATCAAACCACTCCCGTACGATTTCCCGTTCTTCCGGGGTCACGCTACCACGTTCACGCGTGATAAATCCACCACATACCTTGGAATTCCAACCGCCCCCCATCTCCAAAGAATGTTCATTCAACAAATGGGCCAACTCCTGCAACCATTCTTCAACCACTTGCATCTCCGTATCTGTCTTAAATTTAGCATCAAAAGAAAATCCCAGTTCCCGGAACTCCCCTTTATGCAATTTCTTACGCAATCTCTTTTTCATATCCTATATTATTATTCTAGTTCAACTCGTATATCCCGTAGCCCCATATCACTGTTATTGTTAGCAGGATGAGCCATTTCAAGATTACAGTCGTGAATTTCCCCGGAATAGAGCTTCATCGGTTTCAATCGAAGTCTATACATCGCTTGTTTCACGTTTGTATTCATCAAATAGGTTACTTCTGTCCCGTAACGATTGTGTAATTTCACTACCAACTGGTTATCTCCTTTTTTCAAATGTAGTTTTATCACCTCATTGGTCCGGGGTATCCCACCCACATACGTGCGCAACAATACATTCTCTCCATTTAAGGCCACTTGTACCCCATCGGCAACACCCAGCTCAACCAGCACATCCTGCTCCCGATCACTCGTAAACTTGTGCAACACGTGTATCGACTGTTTTTCCCGCATCGGAACATTCAAAGCTTTTCCCGCCCTGAAATCATCCCACGAACGCCACCCCTCCGCATTCACGTTTATCTCTTCTTTTATCCCCCCAATATTACCATTGAAACGATCCGCTTGAGGCTCGTGTATATACACTTTACCCCATGTAATTCCTTCCGGATGATTGTTCAACTGTTGCACCTCCCCGCCCGTCAACGTCGTCACCTGCTCTTTCCCGTCAACAACCAAACGGAGTTCTTTTCCCTGATCTCCTGTCGTGTAAATAATTGTCGGGGTTATTGTCTTCCCGAGTTTCTTGAAATGCCAGCTAAAACCGACCGTACTCCGGAAACTGGAATAATAATCCATACTAGAATAAGCATACACGGGAATAGCATTTACTGCCGACAATTCGCCCGTTTCAAGCACCTGATCGGGAACAACCCGAAATGTTCCGGCAAACTCCAGTTTCACCACGATCATGCCCCGGTCCGGCTTCACATCCCCGGGAATATTTACCGACACGGACTGCCCATCCTGTTTCAAGTTCAAAACCTTCTCGTCAGCTAACAAACTCGCTTTTTTCGCTTTCCCGATCAACCCGTTCAAAACAATCTCCCGGTTAGTCGGAACCTTCTCAACAAACAAATAAAGATTATTCCCCTTACAGGTAATATTCCCCCACTCAACAGCATGATCAAAAGGATTAGCCGTTGTATTATAAATTGCCTCCCCGTAACGTTTCATCCATTTTCCCATGGCTAACAAGGCATCCCGCTCAAACTCCACCACAGAGCCATCCCCTCTTGGACCAATATTCAGCAAAAAGTTACCCCCTCGACTTACCACCTTCACCAAACTACGTAATTTCTCATCAATCTTTTTATCCAAACTTCCCCGTTCCTGCCAAGAACGGTAACTCCACGTCTCATCAAAAAACGAGGCCGGAGTCTGCCAAGGCACACCGATCTTATAATCCGGATAAGCATTATCCGCCATCACGGCAAAATCTCCCCGGTCATTTCCCAAACGCCCGCTCACCATACACTGCGGTTGTAAACGATTCACAAGATCATATAACTCTTTACTCTGTTGTCCGCTCAAAGAGCCCATATCAAACCAAATTTCTGAAATCGGACCGTAATTCGTCATGATCTCTTCTACCTGATGCATACTAAACGCATGATGCTCCTTTGAAATCGCATCTGCATTATGAGGCGTAATACCATTACCCGGGAAGTTCCAATCAATTAATGAATAATAAACCGCAAACTTTACTCCCTGCCGTCGGCAAGCATCCGATAACTCTTTCATCACGTCCCGCTTGAAAGGAGTTGCATCCACAACATTATATTTCGTATATTTGGAATGATACATGCAAAACCCGTCATGATGCTTCGACGTGAACACGATGGACTTCATCCCTGCCGCCTTTGCCAAAGCCACCACGGAATCAGCATTCCATTTCTCCGGATCGAATACTTTTGCCACGGCCTCGTACTCCACTTTGGGAATTTTGGCAAAAGATTGTATCTGTTCGCTGTATCCGGCACGAACCGGCTGTCCCTTCCAGACCCCTCCCAGCTCAGAATATAATCCCCAATGAATAAACATGGAAAACTTCTGATTCACCCAATCGGGATTTGGTTTTTGCTGTCCCAAAGCGAATTGCACGCCTATCAATAAAATAACTAAACATCCGCGTAATAACATAATAAACACTTTTACAATTTAAACACTTTACACAAAATAGAGGCTGTAAATATAGCATTTATCGATGTTTTTAAAACCGATCGGCCGACAAATTATTCATGATCTAACACTATTTATTAGGAATTTATATACGAATTTGCAGTAAAGTAAAATAAACGCCTTACATTCTTGTTCGACAATAGTCCGGCCTTGGGTTACGGTTGCTCTATCCTTTCCCTATATCATGAACATAGCATGTACATAGCAAGTACATAACATGAATACTGGCAGGTGTACATGCTCCGTTCGTGTTATGTAGGTATTTCATTGTTGCCCGCAGGAAAGGGTAGAGAAGGGATTAACAGGGAGTAGGCCTTCCCCGGTGTAAGGGAAAGTTTGTTACAGGTATGCCCATGAGTACTGTAAACTCGCGTATAATTCCCTTAAAAAACTCAACACTTTTTACATCTCCCAAAAAACAAAATACACAATTTCCCTTTTAACTAAATACAATTCCTTGATTCTCAAAACGCCCATCTATTACCACATTTTTTTTCGCCAATCAACCCGTTTTTTCTTCCTTTTTATTTTGCGGAATTCAACAAAACCCCTATATTTGCATCGCTTTTGAGAAAATTCCTTAGTAGCTCAGTTGGTT
>ERZ791871.673-NODE-673-length-39116-cov-6.329536_pt1 | contig 39116 bp, 26 predicted proteins | sample MGYA00510280_ERZ791871 | MGnify/ENA primary metagenome ERZ791871 (study PRJEB30046, sample SAMN00792111) | human gut metagenome | study: EMG produced TPA metagenomics assembly of the A metagenome-wide association study of gut microbiota in type 2...
TACCACTCCATGTAAGACTGAAAGAGTGGCGAAAGTTATTTTGACAGATAATGCTCCGTCAATACCATGCCAGGCTTTTACAGTGTCACGCGCGGAAAGTCCTTGTTTCAAGCAATACTCAAGATAGTAAAGTTCCCCTGCAAGACCACGGGTCTTCTCTTCTGATAATGCTGAAGGAGGGTTTTTCCAAAATTGTCTCCATCGTTCGAAGCGGGATAGAAGTTCAGATATAGCCTGGGATTCCGTTTTCTTGTTTGTTATCGACTCAAGCAGATCTGCAAACAGAACCTCAAACATACCTTGGAAGGAGCGATCGTTCAGGATAAATGCAATGAAATGATCGCCTCTGCTCTCTAATATCTTTGCTTCTACTGCGGATGAAGATCTCAGATCAGGTTCATTACCCTCATAAGAAAAAAGTAAACCTAATTTACCGTCTACCAGCCCGGTAAAACATTTCAGAGGGAGATTTTTATCTCGGATGAGTCGAATATTAGGAGTCTTCATCTCCAAGGTTTCTTGGAAACGTTTAGAAATAAAGTCTGAGTTGATCATTTAGACTATCTCCTCATCATCTTCTTCAGATGGATCGTTATGGTATCCCGTGCTTCTTATAAGCTGCTCTATTTTGTTGACGGAATATTTGACCTTCATAGACGAATGAAAAGGATTGCCGTCGTCAGGAATGCCTATTATCAAAGAAACAAGGGGCTGATCACTGTAATAGTGAGTTTGATCATCATCTTGATGAAGAGTTCTAACTGGATAAATCAGTAGCTGAGGTTTTTCTCCTTCTCTGGAAAGAACTGCTCGGGCAGTGAGCTTTTTAGATGGCAAAGCTTTTTTTAGAGTCGAACGCTGATCAACTGACCAATGACGCGCAAAATCTTCTGGCGAATATATATTTTTACTATCATTGTCGCATTCGATATGATCGCCATCTATCTTCAAAGTTCGCCGTGAACAAATAATGTTCTTTCCCAAATTGAACACATCTTCAAATTCGGGTTGGTATTTACCATCCTCATTTCGGGAAACTACTCGAACATCCCATTCTTTATTCATCTGTTCAATTTTGTCGGCTGCAGAGTAGATATCAATATTGTTTGTCCATGAATAAACTTTAAAGTTTCTAAGCAACGTAGCAACACGAGCTGCAGGAACTGATTTCCAGACAAGATCTGTGCTTCCCAGATCTTTGCCTTGCTTAATATTGGGATACGCTTCATAACCTCTTTGGGAGGGACCAAGATTTAGCAGAAAATCTGAGACGCAATCCATATTGAATTTCCGGGTTGCTTCGTCAATAGGGAAGGTTGCCGCCTGCTGAGGTCCACTGATATCTTCGTAACATTGAATTTCCTTGACTGTTCTGCGCTTATTGGCTGCAGTAACCATAAGTTTTACATTTGGAGGAGCCATACGGATCTTTAATCCAAATTGTTCTGGTGTCTTTCCTTTCTCAATCATTGTGTCAAGAGTTTGTCTGAACTCGGATAGAGCCTGTGTGATGTATCGGAAGGATTCCAAAATAGGATCTGAAATCCAGATCTTCATGATATCGGCGTCTCTTCCGCGGTATCCAAACCATCTTCCCATTTGAAGAAGAGAGTCATACATAACGCTATTGCGGAAAAAGTATGTCACACAGAGTCCTTCTAATGTCAATCCACGGGAAAGAGCATCTCCTCCAACAGCAATGAGACGAGCATCATTTTTTTCATAAAATTCCTCCATGCTCTTTATTTTGTTGTCCGAATTGATCTTTTCAATCTTGATTTTTTTACAGATTCTGCAAAATTTTCACGCCAGACTAGAGACCAATCCTTATGAGACAATTCCTTTAGGGTTAGTGGTTTGGGACCAATAGCATTATCCGTGTACCAGAGTTCATTCCTGCAGCCATTAGACCAGATATCCTTAAGTTGGCAATATATTTCATTATTTTCTATATTGCTGCAGCTTCTTCTGGAGGCAGAGAAAGCAAGGTCCTGGATTTCTTTAACATATTGCTTTATGAGTTTACGTAATTGTTCGTGGAATCCTTTTAAACGAGAAATATGGACGAGCATACTGATGTTTGAGCTCAATACACTGGTCATGTCTCGGTATGTGCAGACACAAAGAAAATAGAGGATTGACTGCTTTAGAGAATTCGGTAACTCCTCTAAAACAGTGTCCTTCTTTATCTTTTGTAACGCGGATTCAGAACCCACACGTATTAGAGTTCGATACTTAATAGGGGCTTTATCTGTTTCATCGTCATCTCCAAAAAGTTTTTCAGCCCCTAAATATCCTTTTGGCGGAGGTAACACAAAAATATAATCTCTCGGGAAAAGATCAGGGAGAACGTCAGCTTTCATTTTTCCTGTCTTTTCATCAATTTGAGGGTCGATGAAAACATTAGCAAAGGGAGTTGCAGTAATCCCAAGATAAGCGGCTTTATCAAAATATTTGAGAATGTTTCTTATTTTTTTATTAATTGCGGTGGGGGAATTATTTTTATTTGAAACATTAATAGAAGCAAGATCTGCTTCATCATCAATGATTAGACAGGGGAGTGATTTTATACCCAAATCATTCACCCGATTTTGCAACCATAGAAGCAAATTGCCTAGTACAGAGCTATTTTTTTTAACGACAGCAAGAACAACCTGCTTTGAGGTTGAAGGTGGAATAGATGTATCAAGTTTACTGATATTGAAATCGTTTTCTGGAGTTGTTAGTAATCTCCAAGTATATGATGATTTCCATGAATCAATAATTTGCCGTTGATGCCCTTCGCTGTTTGTCTGGAAATTGCGTAGATCTTTATCCAATCGAACCTGTGTCTGGATACGTAATGAATCTTTTGTACCCGTGAGAACAATAATAAAACGATATCCTGCATCTATAGCTTTATGGCATATACCTGTGTAGGTTGCTGTTTTACCTGACTGAACATCCCCCATAAGCAATCCATATGTAGGAAAATCGCTTTTTGGCGATGCGGGATTCCCCATTCTGTCAACTACTTTTGTAGAGATATCATCAATGGCGCTAATGCTTTCATCGGAATATTTTCCACTAAACTCAAGCACATATTTCTTATATTTAGACCAGCTATCCCATTTTAATTTCCCTGATTCAATTTTTTCGGGTAACCAGGAATGAAAATCGGATTTATCCAAAGTCTTATCTGTAAGAACTTCAATGCCGATTTTTTCTTCGTAACGTTCTGTCAACTCATCAATAATTCGATCTTTATAGGTGTCTTCTTCGAATTCTTTTGGCAGCAGGCCGCACCTTACAAATCCCGGAACTAATTGGCTGTAAACGTATTTAACAATATCATTTAATGTAGATACCGTCGGTTTTTTTATTTTTATTCCAGAATTTAGAGCGGCTAATGCCATATTATACTTTTCATCTGTGATGTTAATTATATTTGCCATAATATATCCTGTTTTTTATAGATTAAGAATATAGGTTTCATCAATGCCTGCTTCTGCAAGCTTATTTTTTAATTCTTCATCCATTAAAATTTCTTCTGTATGCGTATCTATTTCTCTTTCCTTTGATAGATCAACAAAGATCTGATTCATTGGCAAAGTTGCTGCAATTAACTTTAGAATGGGTTTTATTCTAGGGTTTGTTTTTATGACATCCTCTATAATTTTATTTGATAGATTTAATGAATATGTTATTTTTTTGTCAGCATCAACAGTACGTTTCCAAATTCCAGATTTATCGATCTTAGATTTCCCCCGCCGCGTAAATCGGTTCTGGCTCTGTCCCTGCAAGTACTCTACGGTACTTTCAAGCTCAGGTTTCAAAATGTCAGGAACCACAGCGGTTGATTTTTTGACATCGAGTGACCACAACTTGTCAATTTTAGGTGAGGCGGGAATATCGACCTGTACTCTGGCGAGTTTTGATAGGTTATTCCTTCTTCTAAGGCCAAACCAGGTCCCATGAATGACTAAACGTCTGTTTCGATATATATAGAATCCCTGATTCTCGTATAAATTTCCGAGTTCTTCTTTTTCAGCTAAGCTGAGAGTGTTTTGATGCGGGAGAATATAAGGGGTTACTGAAATTCTTTCTCCGTCCAGGGTATAGGGGTCCGGGTGGTAGGGGGTAGTCGAACGCCCTCGCAGAAACGGGTCCCGCGGAGAGAGTTCGAAACCATTCACCATGATTGTCAAGGGTGGATGATCGTCATCTGTCTCAAGAAACCTGTGAAATGTGAGAGATAGATCGTTGCTTAGCGTGACTATTTTTTTTCTGATTGAGTTCCAGCCGCGCTCTGTTTTTTTCATTCCTACTCTGAGCATGTCCAGATTGGACCATATAACGATAGTTCCGTGATCCATGCTTAGAAGTTCACTGGGCTCCCCGATATTGTTTTTTTCGGTGATGCTTTCGATAATCCTTTGGATATCGTCTTGATCAAACACTTGAAGGGGCCAAGAGTTTCTTGATTTCCGGACATAGTCGAGATCCCAGCGTGCCCCGGCTATGGGACGGCCTTTGGCTTTGCTGAGTACAGTCAGACAGCGGCATTGAGAAAGAGAGGCAGTTTTAAGGCCCAGGCCAAAACGCCCGAGATCCTTATCATTATGGATTTCATCCAGAGACCGGCTGCCATATCTCATGGCATTCAGGAGCTCGTTCTCTGTCATGCCACACCCGTCATCCAGAATCGAGAAAAATTCTGAAGATTCATCAGGAGTCAGGATCTTTATAACAGATGCGTTGGCAGCGATACTGTTATCGATCACGTCGGCAACAGCAGCTGAAAGCTTATAGCCGATAGCGCCTGTTGACTCCATCATCCTGGAGGCAACAGGAATTAACGCGACTTCTCTCATTTTTATCTCTTCGAATCAGTTGCAGAGCAACAGGCGAGGAACAATGAGATTCAGCGTAAAGCAATAAAAGCTGTGAATTTATTGCCGCCTGTCTGTAAGCTCAGATTTCTGTCATTCTATCTGATATCGTTGATTTTTACAGTACAAATACAACGAAAAGACAGAACACAGGAAACAGATCAGTTTCGATGTCTGATTTGAATATACAGAATAGAGCAGGAAAAAGGGTCGCGAAGGGACCCCCGATGGCTATGAGAAAAGATGAAAGTTTCAGACAACAAAAAAGCCCGTTTTAAACGGGCTATTTCTCACTGGACAACTTAACTTGCTTAAGTTGGCGTCCCCACAGGGATTCGAACCCTGGTTCTAACCGTGAGAGGGTTATGTCCTAGGCCTCTAGACGATAGGGACTTAACGATCCCGACAAGTTCAGAAAACTCATCAGTTGAGAAGTAAAACTATACCGAAAGAATCTCAGAAAAGCAAGTTTTACATCCCAACTGCGGACTTTCATCCCATATTTAGGCGAGGTTTTCGCGAAGACGGGAGATCACAGCGTCACGGCCGATGATTTCGAGCGTCTGATCGATCTGCGGAACCTTCTTGGCGGCAGTGGCAATCACGCGGATCGGGGTCGCGATCACGCCGAACTTCACTCCCTGCTCATCGCAGACGGACTTCAGCACAGCATAAATATCAGCAGCCTTCCACTCGGGGAGCGCTTCAAGCTTTGTCAGCGCGAGGCTTGCGGCTTCGCGGCCGCCATTTTCGAGCGACTTCGCGATGTCTTCCGCGACCGGAGTGTAGGGGCCATAGAACACCATGGCGTCGTCAGCCAGTTCCTCGAGCGTCTGGGCGCGGCTCTTGAGGAGCGCGCAGACCTTCACGAGATCCGCCTTCGAGAGATCGCCGCCGCGGGCAACGATACGGTCTTTCACGAGATCGGCGAGACGGCTGTCGTCCGCTTCCTTCATGTACTGACCATTCAGCCAGGCAAGCTTCTTGAAGTCCATGCGGGCAGCGGCGCGCGAGCAGTCGGAGAGCACAAACACCTTCGCGAGTTCCTCGCGGGTGAATTTCTCCATGTTGCCGTGGCCCCAGCCGAGACGGGCGAGGTAGTTAAAGATCGCTTCAGGCAGATAGCCGGCCTTCTTGTACTCCGTCACAGCGACAGAACCATGGCGCTTCGACAGCTTCTTGCCGTCCGGGCCGTTGATCAGCGGCAGGTGGCCGAAGATCGGGGGTTCAACACCGAGAGCGCGGTACAGGTTGATCTGGCGGGGCGTGTTGTTGATATGGTCAGCGCCGCGGATCACGTGCGTCATCTTCATATCAATATCGTCCACCACGACCGCGAAGTTGTAGGTCGGGATGCCGTCGGAACGCATGATGACGAGGTCATCGAGCTCAGTGTTCGACACGGTGATCGGACCATAAACAGCGTCTTCCCAGGTTACGTCGCCGTCATCCGGATTGCGGAAGCGGAGAACCGGTTTCACGCCTTCAGGCTTCACAAGACCGAGCTCTGCGGCGCGTTCGGGTCTCCAGCGGCCGTCATAGCGGGGCTTTTCGCCGCGGAGCTTCTGGGCTTCACGCATCGCGTCAAGCTCTTCCTTCGAGCAGTAGTCCCAATAGGCAAAGCCCTTCTCGAGAAGCGAATCCGCCACTTCCTTGTAGCGGTCGAGACGCTGCATCTGATAAACCACAGCGCCCTGGTTGTCGTAGTCGAGGTTCAGCCACTTCATCGAGTCCAGAATCACCTGGGTCGCTTCCGGGGTGGAGCGTTCCTGATCGGTATCTTCGATACGAAGAAGGAATTTGCCGCCAAAGTGGCGGGCAACAGCCCAGCAGTAAATAGCCGTACGGGCGGTGCCGAGATGCATCATGCCGGTGGGGCTCGGTGCAATGCGGGTGCGAACTTCAGTCATGTTTCTTAATAGTCCAAAGAAAAAACCCGGGGAGAATCCTGTGACCCGCTCCGGTTCTGAGTACAAAACGCCCCCTATTGTAAGTCGTGAGGGCGGTGAGTCCAATAGGGTGAGAGAGGAAGTGATGGAAAAAAATCCGTTTTTTTATCCGGGAACGCCATTTTCCGGTACAATCCGTTTCCTACTTTGGGGAGTAGCCGCGCTGCAGACCCTGGACCGCCACTAAGAGCGGCAAGGCAGCGACCTGCGTCAACACACTTGGCTCCAGAAGCCATGGCGCAGGATTCAGATATCAAGACTGAACCGGCAAGACCAGAGACTCTGCTGGGTGCGTGGGATGAGACGCCGGTCTCTGCCGCCTGCAGGGTTTCTGTCTGTCAGGACCGGCTCAGGATCTACGGGGATCCTTCAATCTCCCGACCCCAGAATCATGCTTGAAACAATACTGCTCAGCATGGGCGCGATTGCGCTCTCTGAAATCGGTGACAAGACCCAGCTTCTTGCTCTGGCGCTGGCCGCTCACTACAGAAAACCTATCCCGATCGTGCTCGGTATTCTCTGCGCGACACTCCTGAATCATTGGCTCGCCGCCATGCTTGGCTACTGGATTAACGCGTGGCTTACGCCGGAAATCCTGCGTTGGGTGCTGATTGTGTCCTTCATCGGCATGGGCATCTGGATGATGATCCCCGATAAGGATGACATCGACGCGGAACACAGCCGATGGAAGAAGTACGGCGTTTTTACTGCGACGCTGATCCTCTTCTTCCTCGCGGAAATGGGTGACAAGACCCAGCTCGCGACTATTGCGATTGCGGCGAAGGTCGGCACCGTCATTCCTGTGATGATGGGCACCACGGTCGGCATGCTCCTCGCGGACGCCCCCGTGGTCTTCATCGGTGACCGGTTTGCGAAATACATTCCGGTCCGTACGGTTCACATTGTGGCGGCGCTTGTCTTCATCGGATTCGGCGTTGCCGCCTACTTTGCCGATCCCTCGTCATTTGTACCGCACGTTCCGGCACCGTAATTCAGGCGGATTTGCTGATGGACTGAAGAGCGGCGTCGATCTTTTCGCGCGCCGCCTCTTCGTCCTTTTTCGCCTGCTCGCTCTGACGGGCCATGCGTTCCGCGAGTCCCCGCATTGAGAACTCACAGCCGCAGTAGAGCTGGTTATAGAAGTGATTCTCGCGGATCAGGGCGCCCCGGCGATCCTGCAGACCGCCTTTTCTCCAGTTGCGGTCCCAGTATTCAACTCCGGGGAACTGGGATGCGGCCCAGTTCCCGGCCTCCGCCACCTGATCAAGACGCTTCCAGCGGCTTGAGGCAAGCGTGGTCGTGAAGCGGGAGAATCCCATTTCGGAGGCGATCTTCGCGGTCTGATACAGCCGCACGCGGAAGCACTGCAGGCACCGGGCGCCGCGTTCCGGCTCATCTTCAAGTCCCTTCACTTTCTCGCGCCAGAAGTCGTGATTCCAGTCACCGTCAATAATCGGCACGCCAAGTTTTTTCGCGTACTCGGTGATTTCGTTTTTCCGAATCAGATACTCTTTTTCCGGGAAAATATTCGGGTTGTAGTAGTAGACGGTCGGTTCGTAACCGTTTGCCATCATCCACTCAAGGATCGCGCCTGAACACGGGGCGCAGCAGCTGTGAAGGAGAATTTTTTCCATAGTGCGCGTATTTTACTGAGGAAGCAGAGAGGCCTCATGGCTTGAACCATGAGGCCTCTCTTTTATCCGAAGGAGGCCGCAGAAGAGACGGCCCCTGAATCTGAGGATCAGAAGCGGTAAACGACGCCCGCGCCGACCATGTAGCAGTTCAGCTTGTCAAAGCGGCCGATCTTTTGGGAGTTCGCGTCCTGGGAAGCGTAGAGACTACGCTCGCCGATACCGTGGATGTGAGTCGCGGCGATATCGAACTGCCAGTGCTCGTTCATACGGTAGGTCGCACCAAGTGTCGCCCAGATGCGGTTCGCGTCCGGAATCAGAGCCGTACGGTAGCGGGGATTCGAGATCGGGGAGCGGTCATAGGCAACGCCGCCGCGGATCGTCCACTTCGGCGTGATATCGAGGTCATAGCCGAGGGAGAAGAACCAGGAGTCGCGCCACTTCATCGGCACGTCAGTCTGGCTGTGGGGGAGACCGCCCGCATTGATGATCAGGTTGTCGAAGCTGCTCCAGTCAGTCCACCGGATGGAGCCCGAGAGTCTCATCTTCGGGGAGTACTTCCAAACGAACGTGAGATTCGCGTTCGCGGGAGCGTCCATCTGGGCGCCGCCATTCAGCGTCATGGCACCCGACTGGGCAATGCCCATGACGTCAGCGAACGACAGATTCGCCTGACGCATGGCCGCGATCATGCTCGCAGCCTGAGTACTGCCCGGATTCAGTTTTGCGTTCTGAGCAGCGGCAACGATGGCCTTCTGGCCAGCGGCATCCGTCGTGAGCTTCACCGTGCCGTGAGCCTTATGCGTGATGGCGGAGCGGTAGCCGAAACCCATGCGGAAGTTATCGGTGGCAGACCACATACCGCCGATATTCCAGCCGTAGCCCCAGTCATCCGCGTCAAGACGCGAGTACACGTTCTGGCCGAGGAGGTTACGCTTCATGGACACCGTGGCGTCAATGTACTGAGCTGAGAATCCTGCGCCAACGGAGAACTTGTCGTTGATCTTCCAGGCAACTGACGGGTTGATGTTGATCGTAAGAAGCTTGGCGTCGTAGCCGCGTTCAGCGCCTTCCCAGTTCTGGTTATAGGAGTCAGCGAGGCCGAACGGCATCACGATGGCAAGTCCGCCCCAGATCTTGTCATTGAACTGGTGGGTCACCATCTGGTGAAGAATCGGGGAAATGCGCTTACGGCCGTTTTCCGTAGAACCATCAGTGCCCTTATAGGACATGTCCATGGCATTTTCCACACCGCCGAGCTGGACCTGAGTGCCGGAGAGCAGTGTCATGCCGGCGGGGTTATACCAGGTAGCCGAGAGGTCATCCCCCATGATGCCTTCGCCAGCGAAAGCGCGGCCCAGACCCGTAATCGACTGCTCGTTAAGCTGGAAGCCGCCTGCGAAAGCGGGACCCGAGAGAGAAAGAACGGCAGCAGCCGCGGCTGTCAATACGATTTTTTTTCTGATGGTCATTTTCTGTTTTGAACGAGTAATGCGTTGGGGCGTCCGCTAAAATACCGGGACACCAGGTTGAATGATGGTAAGACCTGGAGCGAAGGTTATTCTATGAACCTGAAATAGTTGCAAAAGTGGATCTATTTTAGGTAATAACCCTTGCGGTATCTTTATATAATCAGCCGCAAAGCTTTTTTATGACAGCAGCTGATTGAATTTAAACGATTAAATCTTACGGAAAATTTTTCTTCCGCAAATGGATTTCAGATGAGGCGGATTGTCGCCCCTTCAGGCTAATCCCCGCGGAAGACCCATGTAGACTGAGTTTTCCGTGACTGAATGGAGGACAGGAAAGTCGCTATGTCAGTGCTGAAGCCTGGGATTGAAGAAAGAGTGGCGGAAGTTCGAAGCCGGATCGAAAAAGCATGCCTCGAGGCGGGAAGGAAGCCCGAAGAGGTGAAGCTTCTGGCGGTGAGCAAGACGTTTCCCGCTGAGGCGGCGCTCGCGGCGGCTCAGCTAGGACTCCTTTCTCTTGGCGAAAACTATGCCCAGGAAGGCTGCGACAAGGTGGACTGGTTCCGAGCGAATCATCCGGAACTGTCGCTTGAGTGGCACTTTATCGGCCCCCTTCAGTCCAATAAAACTCGCCCAGTGGCAGAACACTTCAGCTGGGTGCAGAGCGTGAACCGGATGAAGATCGCGGAGAGACTCTCATCCCAGCGTCCCGAGGGAATGCCTCCGCTTAACGTTCTGATCGAAGTGAACGTGGATGGAGAGGAAACGAAGAGCGGTGTGAAGCCGGAAGAGGCACTGCAGTTCGCGCGCGATGTCGCGGCGCTGCCTAACCTGAAGCTTCGCGGTTTTATGGTGATTCCGACTCCGGAAGAGGATCCCGAGAAGCAGAAGGTGCCGTTCCGCGCCATGAAGAAGCTCTTTGATGAAGCCAATGCGGCCGGTCTCGGTCTTGACACGCTTTCCATGGGAATGAGCAGCGATATTGAAAGCGCTATCCAGTGCGGAAGCACGATGGTCAGAGTCGGAAGCGCGATTTTCGGGCCGCGTGACTACGGTCACGGCCACTGATTCCGACGCTCAGGCTTCGAGGAACCCTTCGCGGCCCGCGAACCAGCGTTTTGCGTGACGAAGCGCGGTATCGGGGTCGTTCTTCAGCCATTCGTCTCCGAGTTCGCGCGCCATATCGAGCAGCTCACCATCCTCTTCGAGGCTTGCGAACCGGAGCATCGGTACACCGCTCTGGCGGGCTCCGAGGAATTCACCGGGTCCCCGAAGCTCAAGATCCTTACGCGCGATTTCAAAACCGTCTGTTGTATTGCGGATGACCTGAAGCCTCGCCTTTCCGTTTTCGGAAAGCGGCTCTCCATATAGAAGAATGCACCAGCTTTTAAGCGAACCACGGCCGATACGCCCCCGAAGCTGATGAAGCTGCGCGAGCCCGAACCGCTCGGCGTGCTCGATCACCATCGTGGAGGCGTTCGGTACATCGACCCCAACCTCAATCACCGTCGTCGCGACGAGGAGAGAAATCTCTCCAGCCTTGAAGGCCTGCATGACGGCGTCTTTCTCCTGCTGTGGCAGTTCCCCATGCACAAGGCCTACCGTCACGCCGGGCAGGGCTGACTTGATTTCCTCAAACGTTTCCTTGGCGGCTGTGAGATCCAGCTCCTCATTCTCTTCAATCAGAGGGCACACCCAATAAGCCTGGTGGCCGCGGGAAACTTCGCGCCCGATACCTTCAATCAGTGCGGGCTTTCTCGATATCGGCATGATGCGTGTTGATACCGGTTGACGCCCAGGCGGTAACTCATCGATAACCGAGACATCGAAGTCTGCGAGGTAACTCATGGCGAGTGTCCGCGGGATCGGGGTGGCGGAGAGCATCAGAAGGTGAGGCGTAAGGCCGTCGGCCGCCGCGGTACGGAGCGCCAGGCGCTGCGAAACGCCAAACCGGTGCTGCTCATCAATAATTGCGAGACCGAGCTTATGAAAGCTCACGGCATCCTGAATAAGAGCATGCGTTCCAACAGCCAGCTGCGCGCGGCCGCTCGCGATATCTTCCAGCATGGCGCGCCGCTCGGAGGCTTTCTGGTGTCCTGTGAGGAAGGCGATCCGGATTCCAAGCGGTTCAAGCCACTGGGAAATGCCTCGGAAGTGCTGTTCCGCGAGAATCTCGGTAGGCGCCATGATCGCCGCCTGATAGCCGCACTCAATCGCGCGGCAGGCGGCGAGCGCCGCAATCACAGTCTTTCCTGAGCCGACATCGCCTTGGACCAGGCGGTTCATCGGATGGGGGAGGGCGAGATCAGCTCCAACCTCCTTCCAGACCCGAGCCTGAGCTCCGGTCAGACGGAAGGGGAGACCGCGGATCAGATCTGGCGTAATCCGGCCGGACTTGGGCTCCGCAAGAACAGGGGCAACCGATTTCCCGCGGAGAACGCGCGAATGCCGGAGTGTGATCTGCTGCGCGAGGAGCTCATCAAGCTTCAGACGCTGCCAGGCCGGGCAGGAATGAGTGTCCAGATCGGCCAGCGTCGCGCCGCGCGGCGGATGATGCAGATACTGAAGCGCGTCGCGAAGCGGCGGCAGCCTGAGCTTCGTGCGGATAGATTCCGGAAGAAGATCCGTTAGGTCAACGTCCAAGAGTGCCCGCGCGATCCGTTTCCGGAGCCAGGGCTGCGTGATACCTTCCCCGGCGGGATAAACCGGGGTGAGCGTTGTCGGGAGATCGTCAGTCCGTTCAACCGCGCGCTTGATTCTTGGGTGCACCATCTCAAGCGTCTGATTCCATCCGGAGCGCGGTTCACCGTAAAGCCTTACCCGGGCTCCGACCCTCAGCTGCTGAGCCTGAGAGGGGAAAAAGTGGATGAGGCGCACCTGAAGCACGCCAGTATTATCTTCAACGACAGCGGTAAGCGACCGGGGTGACACCCGCTCGTCAATCACAACGCCTTCAATCTGGGCAGGGGACCCCGACACCAGGTCAGCGATCGGCGTGATCGCGGTCTCATCCTCATACCTCAGCGGAAGATGAAGCACATAGTCCCAGTCGTTCACAAGGCCGATCCGGGCGAGCCTCTCCTTAAGCGGGGGAAGCTTTTCTCCTTTTTTTCTCGGTCTGAATGTGGAAATGGGCATGCTGCGGGATCCTAGGTTAAGACGCTGCCGGCCTGACAAGGCCGGTTTTCCTTCAGTCTTCTAATTATGCCCTGAGCTTCCGGATGCGTTTCTGTAAGGAAGAAAACGCGGAAAACATCATTTCCTGACGGTAAAACAACGCCGTAAGTATTAAGTGGATACCCTATAAACCTGAAGAGGTATGAATAATCCGGATGTAGTGGATGATAACTAGTTGCAGAATAGAGGCGCAGAGGATACGGTTTTTTTCGTAAATCTTGCCTTTTCACTTGATATTAAGCGTTTTAAATGGGAAAATACGAGGACTTTGAGACACAGCTGAGGCTATAATACGGGTTATTCCTAGTAGTCCCAATGGCTAGGTAATCACTAGACTTCAGCCGAAAATCGCAGAGAGGTGGGTAGAATACCTACCGAATTGTGAAAGTCCGGTGGTAGCTACTTTAGGGTGAAGGATCCCGTTGTCTTTCTCTCCCTAAGTAGGGATGAGGCCGGAAAGCCGGATACGTCCGGCAAACACAGGTTTCTGTTCTTTTATTAACAGGAAGTACCTTTCAGCCGTTTGGCTGAAAGAGGCAGTCTCGGGTTGCTTAGAGACTGCCACTAAAAAAATATGACCCGCGGGATGACTGAAAGGTCATCGCTGCAGGGCATCTTAGGAGACCAAGCAAACATGAAAATCATCTACACCGACGTACTGGTGATCGGTGCCGGTCTGGCAGGCCTTCGCATGGCAGTTGCTGTGCAGCGTCGCGGCCAGGACGCCATTGTCCTGTCCCTCTGCCCCCCGAAGCGCTCTCACTCTAAAGCGGCTCAGGGCGGCATGCAGGCCTCCCTCGGCAACATGATCAAGGGCCTTGGCGATAACGAAGATCTTCACTTCGTCGATACCGTCCGCGGTTCTGACTGGGGTGCGGACCAGGACGTCTGCCGTATGTTCGTGAATACGGCTCCGAAGGCCGCCCGTGAACTGGCTGCCTGGGGCGTGACGTGGTCCCGTATTACCGCCGGCGACCATCAGGTGATTATCAATGGCGAGCGCGTGACGATTACGGAACGCAAAGAGTGCCAGGGCCTTCTCCGCCAGCGTGACTTCGGCGGCACGAAGAAGTGGCGCTGCGTTTTCGCTTCCGACGGTACCGGCCACGCCATGCTGAATGCTGTGTCCGACCGCGTGATCGCCGAGCACATCCCGGTGATGGAGCGTGTTGAGGCTCTCGCCCTGATTCATGACGGCAAGCGCTGCTACGGCGCTATCGTCCGTGACCTCGTGACCGGTGAGCTGATGGCCTATGTGGCCAAGGCTACCGCCATGGCTACCGGCGGTGCCGGCCGTATCTACCGCGTGACCACGAACGCTGTGATCTGCGAAGGCATCGGCGCTGCTCTCGCCCTCGAGACCGGTGTTGCCGGCCTGGGCAACATGGAAGCCATTCAGTTCCACCCGACCGGTATTTTCCCGGCTGGTATTCTGGTGACGGAAGGCTGCCGCGGTGACGGCGGTCTGCTGCGTGACGTCGATGGCTATCGCTTCATGCCCGATGTCGAACCGGAAAAGAAGGAACTCGCCTCCCGCGACGTGGTCTCCCGCCGTATGGAAGAGCGTATTGCTCAGGGCAAGGGTGTTCACTCCAAGTATGGCGATCACCTCTGGCTCGATATCACGCTGCTTGGCGAACATCACATCAAGCACAACCTGCGTGAAGTCTATGACATCTGCCACTACTTCCTCGGCGTTGACCCGATCAAAGAGTGGATTCCGGTCCGTCCGGCCCAGCACTACACGATGGGCGGCATCCGTACCGACTACCGCGGTGAATCCCGTCAGCTGAAGGGCCTCTTCGCTGCCGGCGAGTGCGCCTGCTGGGATATGCACGGCTTCAACCGTCTGGGCGGCAACTCTGTTGCTGAAACCGTGGTTGCCGGCATGATCGTCGGTGAATTCATCGCTGACTTCTGCGAAAAGCCTGAGAACGAGATCGACCTCCCGACCTCCATCGTTTACGACTTCGCCCGTAAGGTCCAGGATGAGCTGAACGGCTTCCTGCACAACACTGGTAACGAAGACGCCGTCAAGATCCGCACCCGCATGCAGGAAATCATGACGAGCAAGATCGGCATCTTCCGTAATGAGAAGCAGATGAGCGAAGCTGTTGATGAACTCCAGCAGCTGCTCGAACGCTCCTACAACATCAGCGTGAAGAACGACATCGGCAACAATCCGCAGCTCGTGTACGCCTACCGTACCCGCAAGATGCTGAAGGTTGCTCTGACGGTTGCCTGCGGCGCTCTCGCCCGTAAGGAATCCCGCGGTGCTCACTCCCGTGAGGACTATCCGCGCCGCGATGACGTGAACTGGCTGAAGCGTACCATCACGACCTGGAAGGATCCGAAGTCCACGGTGCCGGATATCTCCTACGAGGATCTCGACATTTCGACGATGGAACTCCCGCCGGGCTTCCGCGGTTACGGTGCCAAGAACTACATCGAGAACCCCGAATCTGTCCGTCGTCAGAAGGAAGTGGACGACATCCGGGCCAAGATGGAAGCCGAAGGCAAGGATCGCTTTGCAATTCAGAATGCCCTTATGCCTTATGAGGACAAGCTCCCGAAGCGTCTTCGTGGACGCAATGAACGTACCTACGAACCTCTTGCTGACTAATTAGGAGCAGACAGAAAAAATGAGCAAAACCCAAACTGAAACCAAGCACCGTCTGCTTAAGATCAGCATCCTGCGTTACAACCCGCAGGATCCGGACAGTGTTCCGCACATGCAGACTTATGAGCTCGAAGAAGGCGACCGTATGACCCTCTTCATCGCGCTGAACGATCTGCGTGATGAACAGGATCCGACGCTGCAGTTCGACTTCGTCTGCCGCGCTGGCATCTGCGGTTCCTGCGCGATGCTGATCAACGGCAAGCCGGGCCTCGCCTGCCGTACGCTGACCCGCGATCTGCCGAGCGAATTCACGCTCGCCCCGCTCCCGGGCTTTGAGCTGATTGGTGACCTTTCCGTGAACACCGGCAAGTGGATGCGCAATATGTCTGAGCGTATCGAGTCCTGGGTTCACACGAAAGAAATCGATATCGATATGCGCAAGACTGAGGTTCCGATGGATCCGCAGCTTGCTGAAGACCTCTACAACCTCGACCACTGCATCGAATGCGGCTGCTGCGTTGCTGCCTGCGGCACGTTCCGTATGCGTCCGGACTTCGTCGGCGCTGTCGCGATCAACAAGATCGCCCGCTTCCGTCTCGATCCCCGCGACGACCGCAATGATGCTGACTTCTATGAAGTGATGGGCGATGACTCCGGCGTCTTCGGTTGCATGTCGCTCCTCGGCTGCGATGACTTCTGCCCGAAGCAGCTCCCGCTGCGCACGCAGATCGCCTTCATCCGTCGCAAGATGGCTGAACAGGGTATCAAGAACTACGATAAGGTTCTGCCGACCCCGAAGAAGCTGATCCCGATCAAGTCGATCTAATCGGCTGAAGCCTTAGCTTTAAGAAAAACCCCAGACCGCAAGGTCTGGGGTTTTTTGTGTCTTCGTTATTCGGGGTGGTACGCATTTGATCTATGTCACATACCTAATAGGCAATACACCCTAGATAGGAAATTAGTACTATAGTATGCCGCATAAGTAGTTTATCTTAGATAAAAGTAACCACCCGCCGGAAGTGGAAGGATTACTCCGGTGAGAGGCCCGGCGCTGGCGGTCCGGTTCCCGGAAGCCAGTCTGGTTAACACAGAGCTTCGGCCCTGTTTTTATAGGAGTAGAAGATGTCCCGTATTGAGCATGATTTCCTTGGCGATCTCGAGATTCCTGATGACGTGTACTACGGTGTTCAGTCCCTGCGCGGCAAGGAAAACTTCCACATCACTGAGCATTCGATGAACGAAGACGAGTACTTCATCAAGGCTTTCGCTCAGGTGAAGAAGGCTGCTGCCCGGACGAACAAGGAACTCGGCACGATTCCGGCGAACGTCGCTGATGCCCTGATCTACGCCTGCGATCAGCTGCTCGAAGGCAAGTACCGCGACCAGTTCGTTACCGACTGGCTCCAGGGCGGTGCCGGCACTTCGACCAACATGAATACGAACGAAGTGATCTGCAGCATTGCCTGCGAAAAGCTCGGTCTCCCGAAGGGCTCCCAGAAGCAGGTGTCGCCGAACGATCACGCGAACTTCGGTCAGTCCACGAACGATACGTACCCGACCGCTCTGCACCTCGCGATGTACTACCGCTCTGAGGACCTCCTCAAGGCCCTGCAGCAGCTCGTTCAGGCCTACTACAAGAAGGCTGACGAATTCAAGAATGTTCTGAAGATGGGCCGCACCCACCTCCAGGACGCTGTCCCGATGACCATGGGCCAGGAATTCCACGGCTGGGGCCGCACGATTGAAGACGAAATCGAAGTGATCAAGGACGCGCAGAAGCACCTCCGCGTGATCAACCTCGGCGGCACCGCCATCGGCACGACCGTGACCTGCCACCCGGATTATCCGGCGAAGGCTGTGAAGTACCTCGCTGAACAGACCGGCATCGACTTCCATAACAGCGACGACCTGATCGCCGCGACGAGCGACTGCGGCGCCTATGTCGCGATCTCGTCCGCCGCGAAGAGCCTCGCCGTTAAGCTCACGAAGGTCTGCAACGATATGCGTCTGCTCGCCTCCGGTCCCCGTACGGGTCTTTCCGAAATCAACCTGCCGATGCGCCAGCCGGGCTCTTCCATCATGCCGGGCAAGGTGAATCCGGTGATCCCGGAAGTAACGAACCAGGCCTCCTTCCTCGCGATCGGCCTCGACACCACGGTGATGCTCGCCGCCTCCGCCGGCCAGCTTGAACTGAACGTGATGGAACCGGTGATTTCGTTCGCTGTCTTCACTCAGATGAAGGTTCTGACGAACGCCATGATCGCCCTCCGTGAGAAGTGCGTTGACGGCATCACCGCGAACGCCGAACACACGAAGGACCTCGTGATGAACTCCCTCGGCATCGTCACGCTCCTGAAGCCCCACTTCGGCTACATGCTCTGCGCTGAAATGGCGAAGGAAGGCTACACCGAAGGCAAGTCTCTCCATCAGATCGTCGTTGAAGAACGCAAGCTGATGACGGAAGAGAAGTGGAACGAAGTGTTCTCCTTCCAGAATCTGATCGCTCCGAAGTTCGAGATGTAAAGAATTAGAAAACCGCCCCTCCGGGAAGCACTCACCCGGGGAGGCGGTCTTCTGATATCCCCGGGAGGTCACCCGGTTTTTCCGCTCCAGGGGATTCGTTTTAAAAAGCCCGAAAAATACTTTGCACGGCAGCAGTCAGGCCGCAGCAAAAATAACTTCAAAGGAACTGGGATTTCGGAGCTGCTCCGGATGAACAGAGAAAACAGATGAGTATCGTGGTGATTCTGCAAATCATCGTCCTGCTCGGCGCAATTTTCATCGGCGTCCGTCTGGGCGGTATTGGTATCGGCTATGCTGGCGGCGCCGGCGTTCTCGTGCTCGGCCTGCTTCTCGGCATGAAGCCGGGCAACATCCCCTGGGACGTGATTCTGATTATTGCGTCCGTGATCTCGGCTATTTCCGCAATGCAGCTCGCGGGCGGCCTTGATTACCTCGTTCAGATTGCTGAAAGGATTCTGAGAAACAATCCTAAGCACATCAACTATCTCGCTCCTATCGTGACGTATGTCCTCACGATCTTCGCTGGCACCGGCCACACCGCTTTCTCCATGATCCCGGTTATCGTCGAAGTCGCCAAGGAACAGCACATCCGTCCGGTCTGCCCGCTGTCCATCGCTGTGGTCGCTTCCCAGATCGCTATTACCGCTTCCCCGGTGTCCGCTGCCGTGATTTACATGAGCGGCGTTCTGGAACCCTTCGGCTGGAGCTACCCCACGCTGCTCTGCATCTGGCTTCTGACGACGTTCGTTGGCTGCATGCTCACCTCCTTCGTGATGAGCCACATCCAGAATATGGATCTCGACTCTGACCCGGTCTACAAGGAACGTCTGGCCAAGGGCCTCGTCAAGGCTCCGGATGCTTCCAGCATGAACAAGGCTCTCAAGCCGTTTGCCAAGCGCTCTGTCGCGATCTTCCTGATCGGCGTGCTCGCGGTTGTGTTCTATGCCTCCGCTATTTCTCCGGCTGTCGGCCTTATCAAGCATGTGGTTGTCGGCCGTGACGCTGCCATTATGAGCCTGATGCTCCTCGTTGGCTGCCTCATCACCGTCCTCTGCAAGATTGAGCTCGGCAAGGTCGCTGATACCAGCGTCTTCAAGAGTGGCATGGTGGCCTGCATCTGCGTGCTGGGCGTTGCCTGGCTCGGTGACACCTTCGTGTCCGGCCACAGCGCTGAGATCAAGACCTTCGCTGCCGCTACGGTTGCTCAGTATCCGGCTCTGCTTGCTGTCGTGTTCTTCGTGGCTGCTATGTTCCTCTACTCGCAGGCTGCTACCGCGAAGGCCATTACCCCGGCTATCGTGGCTGCTCTCGGCATCACCGCTGCCAACCCGGGTGATTCCTACATGCTGGTTGCCTGCTTCGCCGCTGTGAGCGCCCTGTTCGTTCTCCCGACCTACCCGACCCTCCTCGGCGCGGTCCAGATGGACGACACCGGCACCACCCGTATCGGCAAGTGGGTCTTCAACCACGCCTTCTTCCTCCCGGGCGTCCTCGCGATTGTGTTCAGCGTCGCGCTGGGCTTCCTTGTGACGAAGTTCTTCTAAGCTTCGCGATCATTCAGACCGGATACTCTCCGGTCTGAGAGTGAAGAAAGAAAAAAGCCAGCTTTCTAAAGCTGGCTTTTTCATGTCTGGAAGTTCCCGGTGCCGATCAGGATTCGGCGTCAGACGGAGTGCTGTCAGATGCGGCGTCCCGGTTCTTCACGCGGCGGTTCGACCCCGCGACGAGATCAAACTTGAAGAAACGGCATTCGAGAGGACCATTGAAGAGTACCGTCTTCCGGCCTTCCTTCAGATGCATTTCGCCCGGCAGATGACGGTCGGAGGTGAGCATCCAGGCGGTCCACCCGGCAAAGTTATGCTTCAGGTTGTCAGCAACGTGACGCATCATCGAGCCGACCGTCGCGCTTCGGGGCGTGGACTGTTCGCCGTACGGCGGGTTAGCGACAATGATGCCCGGAGTCTCTGTCGGCGGGAGGACATTTCGGGCGTCACACACCGAGAACTTGAGATTTCCGGATTCAAGCAGTCCGCCGAGACCGGCGCGGAGCGCGTTCGCCTCAGCCTTGCGGACAACGATCGAGGAAATGTCACTTGCCGTGATTGAGACCTCACGGTGCAGGTTCACTTCACTCTTCGCGTCTTCGCGGAGTTCCGTCCAGAGTTCACGGTCAAAGTTGAGGAGCTTCTCGAAGCCGAACGAACGGCTGATTCCCGGAACCAGGCCGCAGGCGATGGAGGCCGCTTCAATCGCGATCGTGCCGGAACCGCAGAAGGGATCCAGAAGCGGCATATCGGGCGTCCATCCCGAAAGCTTCAGGAGGCCGGCCGCCATGTTTTCCTTCAGAGGAGCCTCACCCTTATCGGTTCGCCAGCCGCGCTTGAAGAGCGATTCGCCGGAGAGATCGATGTAAAGCGTGCAGTACTTTTCATCGAGGAACGCCGCAATCTGCACATCAGGCGACTCGCGGCTGATGTCCGGGCGGGTGCCGGCGAGCTCGCGGAACCGGTCGCAGACAGCGTCCTTGATGCGCAGCGTCGTGAATTCGAGAGACTTCAGCGGCGCGCGGTGAGCGGAAATTGAAATGCGGAACGTCTGATCCGGCGTGAAATAGAGCTCCCAGGGCGTACGGCGGGCCTGCTCATAAATGTCTCGGCTGTCCCAGTAGTCATGGAAAGACACCTCCATCATCACGCGGGACGCGATCCGGGAGCGGAGGCACGCGAGGTAGGCAGTCTCGATCGTGCCCTCAAACATCACGCCGGAAGGTGTCTTGCGGGAGCGCTTAGCGCCGCATGCCGCGAGCTCTTCCTCGAGCACGGCCTCAAGTCCCCAGGGACAGGCGGCGTAAAAGCGGTGGTTCTTCTTATCTTGCATTTTTTTCCTAACAAAAGGGGTTCCGGGCGGAGGCCGCTCTAGCGGCGGCCTTCGCCATGTCCGAGGACAACGAATTTCTGGCTGGTGAGCCCTTCAAGTCCGACCGGACCCCGGGCATGCAGCTTATCGGTGGAGATGCCGATTTCCGCGCCAAGCCCGTATTCGAACCCGTCAGCAAAGCGGGTGGAGGCATTGATCAGGACGGAGGCGGAGTCCACTTCCCGCAGGAAGCGCTCGCCGCGCGTATAGCTGTCCGTCACGATGGCGTCGGTGTGGTGGGAGCCGTGTTCGTTGATGAAGTCGATCGCTTCATCCAGGCTCTCCATCACCTTGATTGAAATGACCGGCCCATTGTATTCGGTATCCCAGTCTTCGGGGGACGCGCTGATCGCGGCAAACCCTGAGTTCTGAATAATATCAAGGCTCGGATCGTCGGCCCGCATTTCAACTTTCTTATCGTGGAAGATCCGGGCGATGCGGGGAAGGAAGTCAGCGGCGACCCGCTCATGGACGAGGAGCGTCTCAGTCGTGTTGCAGGGCGAGAAGCGCTGCGTCTTCGCGTTATCCGTCACTTCAACCGCCATGTCGATATCGGCGTAGGAGTCGATATACGTGTGGCAGATTCCGTTGAGGTGCTTGATCATCGGAATGCGGGACTTTTCCATGAGACGCGAGACCAGCCCTTTGCCGCCACGGGGAATCACGATATCAACCCACTCAGGGTGAGTGACCAGCTGATCCACCATATCGCGGTCAGGGGTTGCCACAAACTGCACCGCGTCAGCCGGCAGTCCGGCTTCTTCAAGCGCTTCAGAGACAATTTTCGCGAGAATCCGGTTCGTCCGGATCGCTTCGCTGCCGCCGCGGAGAATGGCGGCGTTGCCGCTCTTCAGCGTGAGCGCCGCGGCATCCACTGTGACATTCGGGCGGCTTTCATAAATGATCGCGATCACGCCAAGCGGCACGCGCATGCGGCCAACCAGAATGCCGGAGGGCTGGGGTTCGAGCGACTGAATAGCGCCGATGGGATCCGGAAGCTTCGCGACCTGAGCGCAGCCTTCCGCCATCTTCTTCACCGTGTCTTCAGTCACCGTGAGGCGGTCGATAAAAGCGTCCGGGTAACCCTTCAGCTTCGCTGCCTCAAGGTCTTCACGGTTGACGGCCTGGATTTCTTCAGACCGCTCGAGGAGAAGGCGCGAAAGCACGGCAAGCGCCTTGTCCTTCGGCGCCCGGCGGGCTGCCGCCATCGGTTTCGACGCGGCGCGGGCACGGGTCCCAAGGTCCCGCATATAGTCGAGCGCGGCGCGGCCCGATTCGTTTTCTGTCACTTCAGACATGTTTTCCTCACTTTTGCCCGGAAATATCCAGGCGGCGGCGTGACTGTCAGGCCGGATGTGCGGGGCAGGAGAGGCTCCGGTTACCGGGCGATGAAGGCCGCAACGGACTTCAGTTCAACCCAGGGATCCGTGTCCCGGGAAGGAACCGGGATCCCCTTATAGATTCTGTCGATATCCGCGCAGACGGTCAGCGCGTTCTCGAGTTTCCTCGAGCTGAGCCTCGCGGCGCCCGAGGCGACTGCGTCCGCGATGTCACGGGGCCAGATCCGGAGTTCCCGGGCGGCGCTCTGTGCGGTCTGTCCGGTCGCGTCCATATGGTGCCGGACCGCGATCATCTTGCGGATATTCTCAGAGAAAAGATACATCAGAAGGGGCAGCGCTGCGCTCTGATCAAATTCGGCGCGGATGCCTTCAATCGCGCGGCACGCGCGGGCGGCATCTCCCTTCATGGCGGCGATCCCGACCGAAGCGAAGTCGAAGCGCGAATTGTCGAGCACCGAGCTCTGAACCTCTTCGAGTGTGAGAGGCGTGCTTCCCTCATGAAGGAGCGACAGCTTCCGGACTTCCTGGCTCGCGGCGAGAAGGTTCCCTTCGGTCTGTTCCGCGAGGAACCTCATCGTTTCATCGTCAGCCGACAGGCCTTCACTCTTCAGCCTGGCGCGGAGCCAGGAGGGGAAGGATGCGATCGGCACCGGGTCACAGCTGACGAGAACCGCGCCTGAAGTGAGTTCCTTGAACCACTTGCTCTTCCGTACCCGCCAGTCGGCCTCGGGAACCGTCACGATCACGATGACCGCGCCCGGATCAATCGGCGTGGAGCCGAGAGCCGCAAGCGCCGCGCTCCCACGGGTGCCGGGGGAGGGACTTGCAAGACGGACTTCCACGATTTTCTTTGCGGCAAAAAGCGAGATCGCGGCAACCGCGACGCTGATCTGATTCCAGTCACTGTTCGCGGACAGCGTGAGAACTTCGCGCTCTTCGTAGCCGAGGCCGCGGGCCGCAGCTCGGATCGCGTCCGCGGACTCGAGAGCGAGCAGAGGCTCTTCATCCGCGATCACCCAGAGCGGAGCGATTCCGCCCCGTTTGGCGTCAGAGGCGAGTCTCGGACCGAGTGACGCGCTACTTAGCTGCTGCATGGGCCTTCGCCTTCGCGGCCTCGATGCGGCGCATCAGCTGCACCACAATGTCCCGCTCGATATCGCGGTAAAGCGTGGCTTCTTCGGTTTCGCGCGACAGATAGTTGCGGATCGTGTACGGAAGGTCGCGGCGGGCGGAAAGTGTCGTGGGCGGGAGATATTCGTAGCCGTCAGGGGCGGCGAGTTTGAAGGTCACATCCCAGCCGAGACGGTATTCACGGGCGTCGCCGATATCGTTATAAGTCTGCACCATGCGGGACCGGGACTGAGACACGATCGAAAGGATCGCGTCAGCGTCTGCCATCTGATCCACGACACGGGCATTGGTTTCCGCATTGATGTGGCGGCGCAGCTCCCACTTCAGAGTCGACTGATCGCTCATCTGCAGGTACACGGTCTCAAACGGAACAGTGAACCGGCCGCGGGGCCTGAAACCGCACCCGGTAAGAGCGAGCGATGCGGCGGCCGCGGCAAGAAGCGCGCGGCGATTGAGACCGGTGGTATGCATAAGCGGAAATTCCTTCTTTTCGCGGCGGTGTAAGAACATCCCTACATTATACGGAGAGGGGGAGAGGGTGAAATGCGAAAGAAATGCCCCAGACGGGGAATCCCGGCTGGGGCAATAGAGGAAAGAGGAGACCTTTGGCGGACTCCTCTTTCAGACCCGTGGGTCAGATCAGGCCTTCGGAGCCGGAGCGACGATATTCACGAGCCGCTTCGGAACGATGATCACCTTCTTCACCGGGGTGTCGCCGAGGAAGCGGGACACATCGGCGTCAGCGAGAGCCGTCTTTTCGATCTCTTCCCGGCTGGCGTCCGGAGCGACCATGATGCGGCCGCGGAGCTTGCCGTTCACCTGGACCACGAGCTGGATCTCATCAGCGGCGAGCGCTTCCGGATCCACCTTCGGCCACGGGGAGTCGATGATTTCGCCGAGTTCCTTCACATACCCGAGCTCATCCCAGAGGGAAGTCGTGATGTGAGGAGCGAGCGGATAGAGCACGCGCAGCAGGAGCGAGAGCGATTCGCGGAGCAGCGCTGCGCTGCCGGCCGAACCATCGTCCTTGAAGCTGTCGATCTCGTTCATCATCTTCATCGCGGCCGACACAACCGTGTTGTACTGCATACGGTCAAGGTCAGCCGTCGCCTGAGCGACGTTCTGATAGAGCGAACGGCGCAGGCTCTTCTGATCGGAGGTGGCAGTCTTCGGGTCAAAGGCACCGGCGCTGGCGAGCTCATCGCGCTTCGAATAGGTCCAGCTCCAGAGGCGGCGCAGGAAGCGGAAGGTGCCTTCGGCGCCGGCATTGCTCCAGGCCGCGGACTGATCCGGGGGTCCGGCGAACATCACGAACGTACGGGCGGTATCCGCGCCGTACTTCTTGATGATGTCACGCGGCTCAACCACGTTGCACTTCGACTTTGACATCTTCTGGATGCCGGCCGACTTCACAGGCTGGCCGTCTTCCTTGGAAATCGCGCCGGTCGGGCGGCCCTTTTCGTCCGTCTTCACCTCGATTTCATCGGGGTAGTACCAGCGGATGTGCCCATCCGGAAGCTCGCGGTAGAAGGCTTCGGCGCAGAGCATGCCCTGCGTGAAGAGACGCTTGAACGGCTCATCAAACTTCACGAGCCCAAGGTCACGCATCACCTTCGTCCAGAAACGGGCGTAGAGGAGGTGGAGCACGGCGTGCTCGATACCGCCGATGTACTGGTCCATCGGATTCCAGTAGTCGTTGCGGCTGTCCACCATCGCGGTGTCGCAGTCCGGCGAGCAGTAGCGCATGAAGTACCAGCTCGAGTCAACGAACGTATCCATCGTGTCGGTTTCCCGCTGGGCGGGGCCGCCGCACTTCGGGCAGGTCACGTTCAGGAACGCCGGATCCTTGGCGAGCGGATTGCCGGAACCGTCCGGAATTTCGTTCTCAGGCAGCACAACCGGCAGATCTTCTTCAGGAACCGGAACCGCGCCGCACTTCGGGCAGTTGATCATCGGGATCGGGGTGCCCCAGTAGCGCTGACGGGAAATGGACCAGTCGCGCAGACGGAACTGCACGTGCTTTTCACCAAGGCCCTTCGCCTTCAGGTCAGCCGCAATGGCGTCGATCGCCTCATGGAAGTGAAGTCCGTCATACTTGCCGGAATTCACGCAGTAGGGGTTCAGCGTCTTGTCGCCATACCATTCCTGCCAGTGATCCGTCGTGAATTCGGGAACGCCGTCGAGGTTCACTGCCTGGCGGATTTCGATACCGTAGCGTTTCGCAAACGAAAAGTCGCGTTCATCGTGCGCCGGGACGCCCATGACGGCGCCTTCGCCGTACGTCATCAGCACGTAGTTGCCGACCCAGACCGGAACATCAGCACCCGTGATCGGGTGACGGACCGTGAGGTTCGTCTTGATGCCCTTCTTTTCCTTCGTCGCCATATCGGCTTCGGAAACGCTGCCCTTCGCGCACTCAGCAACGAAAGCGGCAACCGCGGGATCGCTCTTCGCGGCGTATTTTGCGAGCGGGTGCTCGGCCGCCACGGCGACGAACGTCACGCCCATGATCGTGTCAGCGCGCGTCGTGTAAACGCGGAGCTGATGCTCTTCGCCTTCAAGCGTATAGGGGAAGGCAAAGTCCACGCCTTCGCTGCGGCCGATCCAATGGCGCTGCATCGCGCGGACCTGATCCGGCCAGCCGTCGAGCTTATCGATGTCGTCCAGCAGCTCCTGAGCGTACTGCGTGATACCGAGGTAGTAGCCCGGAATCTCCTTACGCTCAACCACGGCGCCGGAACGCCAGCCGCGGCCATCAATCACCTGCTCGTTGGCGAGCACGGTCTGGTCCACCGGGTCCCAGTTCACCACCTGAGTCTTGCGGTAGGCGATGCCGCGCTTCAGCATCTGCAGGAAGATCCACTGATTCCAGCGGTAGTACTCCGGCTTGCAGGTCGTCACTTCGCGCGACCAGTCAAAGGCGAGCCCCAGCGGCGCCATCTGCGACTTCATGTCAGCGATGTTCGCGTACGTCCACTGCGCGGGCGGCACCTTCTTGGCAAGCGCGGCGTTTTCAGCCGGCAGGCCGAAGGAATCCCATCCCATCGGAGTCATGACGTTGTCGCCGCACATACGGCGGTAACGGTACAGCACGTCATTCAGGGTGTAGTTGCGTACGTGGCCCATGTGAAGCTTCCCGGAAGGATAGGGAAGCATCGAGCAAACATAGTATTTCGGTTTTTCATGGCCGGAGGCATCAAGCGCATGCTCGACCGCGCGGTAGACATCCTGTGCCTTCCACTTGGCCTGAACTTCCGCTTCGACGAGTTCCGGAGAGTAGGTCTCACGCATTGGAGGATTCCCAGTCTTAAGGAAATAAAGAGTTAGATTAGTTAGTATATCCCGCGGAACGGGCTGTAACGTCAGTCAGCACGCCCGGGACACCTGACAGGCAGATGGTCCGCGTCTCATTTCTGCCTTTCCCCGCTCTTTCCATGCGGGTAGAATTTCAACCCCCTTTCAGCGAAGGATCCGCGTCCGAGCGGTTTCCGTGCGGCTCCGGTCTCATTCCGTCAGAGAATGGACACCCGAGCAACGCTTCGCCCCCTCTTACACTCAATTTGGACAGACGACCTATGACAGATCCCTTACTCGACGGCCTGAACCCTGAACAGCGTGAAGCAGTGACGCTGCCTGATCAGAATGCACTCGTGCTTGCCGGCGCCGGATCCGGAAAGACCCGGGTTCTGACGTCCCGTATCGGGTGGCTTATCCGCGAAGGACGGGCAACGCCCGGCAGCATCCTCGCCGTGACCTTCACGAACAAGGCGTCACGCGAAATGCTGTCCCGAATTGAGTCTGTGTTGAAAGTGAATACGCGCGGCATGTGGGTCGGCACGTTCCACGGTCTCTGCAACCGGATGCTTCGGGTGCATGCGGCGGACGCTGGGCTGCCGTCCGGTTTTCAGATCATCGATCAGGCGGACCAGCTCTCGGTTGTGAAGCGGGTGATGAAGTCGGCCGGGATCGATAAGGAAACGATTGAGCCGAAGATTGTCCAGCACTTCATCAATCAGCATAAGGAAGCCGGAGAACGGAGTTCTGACATCCGGTCGCTGGATGCCCGGACGCCGAACGGCGCCGTGTCGCTTGAACTCTACCGGCTTTACGAAAAGCTCTGCATGGCTGAGGGCGTTGTCGATTTTGCTGAACTCCTTCTCCGTTCCTACGAGCTTCTGCAGCGGAACGAACTGATCCGCCGCCACTATGAGCGGAAGTTTTCGCATATCCTCGTCGACGAGTTCCAGGACACGAACGTGCTTCAGTACCGCTGGCTGAAAACACTGGCCGGTTACGGAATTCCCGGCATGGCGCGCGAACCCGGCATCACGAATTCAATCTTCGCGGTGGGTGATGATGACCAGTCGATTTATGCGTTCCGAGGCGCGAATGTCAAGAATCTGACTGACTTCACGCGTGAACTCGGTGTGGATCACGTGGTGAGACTCGAGCAGAACTACCGCTCGACCGGCCATATTCTGGATGCCGCGAACGCCCTGATTGGCAACAACACAGGGCGCCTCGGAAAGAATCTCTGGACGGACTCCGGGAAGGGCGAAAAGCTTCGTGTCATGCCGACCGGGAGCGGTGAGGCGGAAGCCCAGTTTGTGGCAAACGAAATCGAGGCTGAGCACCTCCGGGGCCGGAAGTACGAGGATTTCGCGATTCTCTACCGCTCCAACGCTCAGTCCCGGGCGCTCGAATCCATTCTGATGTCAGCCGGCATTCCTTACCGTATCTACGGCGGACACCGGTTCTTCGAGCGTGCTCACGTGAAAGACGCGCTGGCCTATCTGCGCCTCGTGGAGAATCCGAATGACAATACGGCGTTTCTCCGTGCGGTGAATACTCCGACCCGGGGTATCGGTGCGAAGACGCTTGAAGGGCTTTCCGCCGCGGCGGAAACAGCCGGCGTCTCGCTGATGACAGCCGCGAAAAACAGCCCGACCAAGGCCGCCGCTTTCTCTGACCTTATTCTGAATATTCGCGACAAAATCGCGGACCTCCCGCTTGTCGAAGCGGTGAAGGTTGTGATTGAGAGCTCGACCCTCCGTGCGGCGGTCGAAGCGGCCGATAAGAAGGAACACACCGCGAAGGCTGAAGACCTTGATGAAATCGCGAACGCAGCGGCCGCTTTCCTGAAGAACGCTGAGATTGATGAAAAGACGCCGGCTCTTCTTCCGGTTTCTGAGGATGAGCTTTCGCCGCTTTCCGCGTTCCTTGCTCTCGCCACGCTGGAAGCTGGTGACAATCAGTCGGAAGCCGGTGCAGATGCTGTGCAGATGATGACGGTGCATGCCGCGAAGGGCCTCGAATTCCCGGTGGTCTTCATTACGGGTCTTGAGGAGAATCTTTTCCCGCACGCAAGCGCGATGCGCGAGAACGGTGACTCAGGACTCGAGGAAGAACGCCGTCTGATGTACGTCGCGATTACCCGCGCGAAGCGCCGTCTCTATCTCTCATACGCTGCTGTCCGCTTTATCAATGGTCAGAGACAGGATGAGATGCCGAGTTCGTTCCTCGATGAGATTCCGCAGGAGCACCTTGAGTGGCTTGCGGATCCGCAGGCGGCGTCCCGCGAGAGCTGGGCATCGAGCAGCGGTTCCTGGGGCCGGGGCGGCGATGAACCGCACCGCGGCCGCGCGAGCTATGGTCATTGGGGCGAGCGGCGCAGCGATTCCGAGAGCCGCGGCTCCGGCGACCGCGGTACCTTCACCGGAAACGCTTACACATGGAGTCCGAAGGGGAAGGACGCGAGTTACAACGGCTCGAAGGATGAGCCTCTCCTCAAGAAGAGAAAGGCGGGGCCCGATGGATGGCAGGCCGGTCAGCACGTGAAGCACCCCAAATTCGGCAAGGGGGTAATTGTTTCCGTAATCGATAGCGGCGATATGACGAAGCTGCAGGTGGCCTTTGTCGGAGGCGGCGTGAAGCAGCTTCTCGCAAAAATCGCCAAACTCGAAAAAATCTGATCTTTCCCGCCCTCTGCCGCTTCCGGTGCATCCGGTGTATGACGAAACATACGCCGGATTGCTTTCCTCTCAGGTATGATGAGAGACATCAAAATGCGGTAGGTGCGTGCTGACGGAATTCCCGTGTTTCGCAGTCTAAAACGGGAATTCTTCCGCGCAATTGGGCAATGGATACATTCTTTCTCGTTATTCTGGGTTTTCTCGCGCTTCTAGCGGCGATTGACCTTTTTGTCGGTGTCAGCAACGACGCCAGCAACTTCCTCAATTCGGCGGTTGGCTGCCGGATTGCTCCCTATAAAGTCCTTGTCGCGGTTGCCGGTCTTGGCATTCTGCTTGGCGCCACGTTCTCCGGCGGCATGATGGAGATCGCGAAGAAGGGCGTCTTCAATCCGGGAATGTTCTCGTTCTCGGACGTGATGGCGATCTACTTCTCCGTCATGGTGACAGACGTCGTTCTGCTCAACTTCTTCAATTCCATGGGGCTTCCGACATCGACCACGGTGTCAATCGTGTTTGAGCTTCTCGGCGCAGCGGTCGGCGTGGAAGTGAACCGGATACTGGAGCGTGGCGGGTCGCTTGTTGAAGTCGGCGCCTATATCAATAACGAGAAAGCGCTGACGATGATTTCGGCGATTCTTGTTTCAGTTGTGGTCGCTTTCATCGCGGGTGCCATCGTTCAGTACATTCTCCGCGTGATCTTCTCCTTCCACTACGAGAAGATGTACCGGAGGATCGGCGGTATTTACGGCGGCTTCGCAGTCACGATGATCTTCTACTTCCTCGTGATGAAGGGCGCGAGCGGCGCCTCCTTCATGACGCCGGAAATGATGCAGTTCCTTGACACGAACACCTGGCCGATCCTTGGAGTGCTCTTTATCGGCTCCACGGTGCTGATGCAGCTCGGGCTGATTCTTTTCAATCTCAATATTTTCAAGATCGTCATCCTCGCGGGCACTTTCGCTCTCGCTTTTGCCTTCGCGGGAAATGACCTTGTGAACTTCGTCGGTGTGCCGATCGCCGCCCTCGACAGCTATCACATCTTCACCGCGGCTCAGGGCGCCGATCCGAACACCTTCGCGATGGGGGGGCTCGCTGACCCGATTCCGGCTCCGACGCTTCTTCTGATTCTCTCCGGCATCATCATGGTGCTCACGATCCGTTTCTCGAAGAGCGCCCAGCGCGTGATCGAAACGTCGGTCAATCTTTCTTCCAGCACCACGGGTGAAAAAGAGCAGTTCGGCGCCTCGATGCCGGGCCGTATCATCGTTCGCTCCGCGATGTCGGTGGAGAATGTCATCTCGAAACTGACGCCGTCCCCGGTGAAAAAGTGGATTGACACGCGGTTTGAACCCATCATTCCGCCGACCGGGACTGAGCCTCTGCCGTTTGACTATGTCCGTGCGTCGATCAACCTGATCCTCACGGCTATTCTGATTTCGTCCGCGACCTCCCTCCAGCTGCCGCTTTCGACGACTTACGTGACCTTCATGGTCGGTATGGGATCGTCTTTCGCTGACCGCGCCTGGGACCGTGAAACGGCCGTTTACCGCGTGTCCGGCGTGCTGATCGTGATCGTCGGCTGGTTCCTCACGGCTCTTACCGCGTTCGTTGCGGCTGGTGCCGTAGCGACTGTCGTGCTCTGGGGCAGCAAGGGTGCCTGCATCATCCTGATGCTGATCGCTGTTGCCGTGATCGTGAAGGAAAACTTCTTCGCCAGCGATGAGAAGCAGGCCGCTACCGAGACCCTTCAGAGCCTCGACCGCTTCGGTGTCCGCAAGCTTCTCAATAAGGCTGTGGCGAAGAACTTTGAAACGTCGGTGACCATCTTCCGCGACATGATCCGCTGCTTCCTCGACGATAACGAACGGGGACTTCGCGAGGTATCAAACCGCGCGGGTGAGTTCTTCGACAATGTATCGGAAGGCCGCGCCCGGTACTACCAGATGGCGCAGCGCCAGGGGTCTCACAGCGATAACGATGCGAAGTTCTTCTACTACCGCAGCTACAGCAATATGCGCGAAGTCTGCCGCACACTGAAACGCACGGCGATTCAGGCGCAGGAGCATGTGGCAAACCGTCACCGCGTTTTCAAGGGTGAGATTGCCGGAAGCCTTGAGCAGCTTGTGCAGGTGCTTGAGGTGTTCGAGCAGGATATCCGGGATTTCAGCGGCGGCTGGGGCGATACAACAGAGCTCCGTGAGCGCTCGAAGAAAGTGTCGGATCTGATGGATCAGTATCAGGAGCTGCTGCTTTCCGATATTCATCACTATGATCTCTCGCTCCGTGGCTGCGAGCTTTACATGATCTTCCTGCAGTTCGCGCGTGACCTCCTGAACCGCTACGACATGGTAGTTATTCTGCAGAATCACCTGAACGATATGTGTGAAAACGAAAAACCGTTCTCCATACCGGCAGAAGGAACCGAACCGCCGGCCTCCGGAACGGAGGGCAGTGAGCCTTCGGAACAGGCTGTGAAGCCTGCGGGAGGTGCCGCAGCATGAGCGGGTCGGAAGAAATGACGGCTGGGCCGGTTCCCGGCGTGAGGGAGGAGGTCAATGCCTTCCTAACGCGGGAAGGGATTCCGTTTACGGGTTTCATTCATCCGCCGATCATGACAGTCGCGGAAGGGGCTGAGATCGCCAAGCGTACAGGAGGTCTCTGCTGCAAAAACCTCTTTCTTAAAAACAAGAAAGGCGGTTTCTTCCTTCTCATGATTCCGCACTGGAAGCGGCTTGACAGCAAGGAACTCGCGCGTCAGATCGGAAGCGCGAGACTCTCCTTCGCAGGTGAGGAGGACCTGAGACGGCTTCTTCACCTGTACCCCGGTGCGGTGAGCCCGATGGGACTCATTTTTGATCGGGAGGGAGCTGTGCAGGTGCTCCTGGATCGCGAGATCATGAAGCACGCGTTGGTTGACTGCCATCCGTGCCGGAATGATGAGACGCTGACCATGACACCGGATGACCTTGTGAACCGGTTCATGCCGGCGACCGGGCACCAGGTGCAGTGGGTGGATATTCCGGAGCCGGAAGAAAAGCCGGAATCCTGATATCGATAAAAACCGTGAGGCATCAGCTTCACGGTTTTTTTCTGGAGGAAAAACGGTGTTTCAGCCTGCAGGCGGCTCCCAGCCATTCACATCGCCGAGTTTCCCCCGCTCCAGAAGCACGGTGATCGGGGCGAGTCCCGCGGTGTTATGAACATCAAGTTTCCGGTATGCGGAGAGCCGGTGTACCTGAACAGTCCGCTCGCTGATATCGAGTTTTGCCGCGATCTGACGGTTCAGCAGCCCTTTAGCGGCAAGGCGGATAATTTCCCGCTCGCGTGTTGTCAGACGCCCGAACCGGGATTTCCATTCAGCTTCATCAATAGGGTGCTCGCGGCTGTCACAGTCCTTCTGAACCGACCGGGCAACTGTCGTGAGAAGCCTGTCCGGCTGCACGGGCTTCTGAAGGAATTCTTCAGCACCCGCCCGGATCGCGAAAACTGCGGTGTCGATATCCCCGTGCCCGGTGAGAAAGATGATCGGGAGCGTAATTCCCCTTTTTTTCATTTCCGCCTGCACTTCGAGTCCGGAAACATCCGGCATCCGAAGATCCAGGATCAGGCAGCCTGGGCGCGACGGCCGGTCATTCACGAAGAAATCGCGGGCGGAGGTATAGGCCGCGACATCCCATCCTTCGCCGCTTAGCAGCGCTTCAAGAGAAATCAGCTGGTCTTCGTCATCATCCACCGCGCGGATAAGCGGTGTTTCGTGTTCAGTCGTCATGATGGTGATGCCTTGTCTTTCGGTTGGGGAACAGCGGCGGCGCGCGGTTCAGGCGAAGCTCCCTTTGCCTCTTCAAGCGGAATCGTAACGCGGGCCAGCGTAATGCCGCCTGCGCGTGAGAGTTCAAGCCGCCCGGATATCTTTTCCACGAGTGTCTTAACGATGAGAAGCCCGAGCCCAAGACCGTTTCCTTTGGTGGAGTGCAGCGGTGTGGGGGAGAGCGGGGTGTTCGCCTCGGACTGGTCCCCGGACCCGTTATCCTCAACTGAAAGGATGGCAGAACCGGCCTTTTCACTGAGAGTCACGGCGACTCGGGGTGCGGGGTTGGATGCACAGGCCTCTGCGGCGTTTTTGATGAGATTATTGGCGACGAGCTCCATTTCCAGTTCGTCCCATGCGGCAAAAAGCGGCTTTTCGGGGAGTGACAGCGTGATATGGATATCGGGATGCGCGAGACGCCGCATAGAGGCAACACGCTCCAGAGCCGCGGAAAAATTCACCGGCACAAGTTCCCGGTTCCGGTTCTTCGCGTAGCCTCTGACCCGTTCAATGATTTCGGAAGACCGCCAGCACTGTTTTTCAATCAGCGCCACCATGCGCGTGACAACCGGGGCGGGCGGCGTTCTTTCAAACAGACGTTCGAGCGTGCCGCAGCAGTTGGAAATCGTGGACAGAGGCCCATTCAGTTCATGCGTAATGAGGCTTGAGATCGCGCCGATCACGCTTACGCGCTCAAAGGTCTCCAGTTTCTTTTCAGCCTCGAGTTTCCGCCGGGTGGCAGCCTCCTCGGCGAGCCTTGATTTCTCGAGTTCCGCGGTCCGCTCTTCAACGAGCCGCCCTGATCGCCAGCTGTGGAAAATGAGGAGAAGAATGAGAAGAACACCGAAGAGAATCGGGGTCCGGTACTTGCGGACAAAGTCGCCGACCGACTCGACCCGAAGGTAAGCGTAAGGGCCGGCTTTGAGTGTTCTGAAGAGCCCGTCCACCCGGGCGAAGTCCGATACGACGCCCCAGGCTACGCCGTGACTTGTCTCAGGCATCGTGAGGAGCGCGACTGTGACAGCGCGGCTTACAGGAGCCGTGGCGGTCTGAGTCGAAATAAAAGTCCAGTACGGGTAGAGATCCGTTGATGTGCGGCAGTGGAAAACGGCGTCCGGCTTCTTCAGGCTGACAGCCCGGAACTGCTTCGCATATTCCGGTGTCGTGCTCTCGAGCTGCTCAAAGGTGCAGGTCCGGGCGAGCGCGAAGTCGGCGTCACCTCTCTGCACAGCGGCCAGCAGGTTGGTCATCGGAGATCCGGCTTCGACATAGTGGAAATAGTGATCGGGCGAGAGTCCCCGGGCGGCGAGCTCCCCCTCCGGGATATAGACGCCTGAAAACGCCTCGATCCAGCTCACGGCTGCCCGCTTTCCCTTCAGGTCTTCAATGCTCTTATAAGGGGAATCGTAGGGTACAAGAATGAGAGACCCCACGGCTTCACTCGGGTTTGGGGCCTCACGGGTGATCATCGTCGCGATGTCTCGCAGCCCCTGCACATACACGCGCCGGTAGAAACCGGCGGTCTCAAGAAAGAAATCGACTTCGCCATGCCGGATCGCGTATTCGAGCCCCGGAATTGTGTAGTTCCGGATTTCAATCTGATACTGCGGGAGTTTTTTCTTCAGCCACGCAAAGGTGGCAAGAATATCGGGGCGCTCTTCCGGCATGAAGCTTCGTTCCACGTAACCGATGCGGACGATCCTCCGGCCGTCAGCCGCGACAGGGGAGGATTTTGCGGAAAGGCTGGATACGGGAGCCGAGGCTTCCGTGTCGGAGGCAGCTGCGGCCGGGAGCGGCTGCCAGAGAAACGCGGCGGTGAGAAGCCCGAAGAGGGCTGTGAGCAGAATGCGGCCCGAAAGACCGGAAAATCCGCAGCGCCAAAACCTTGATTGTCTGTCTCTAAGCCGCATCAGAAGGATCTCCCCGGTAGCTTCACCCATCATAGCGGGGAAGGAATCGGGGAGCAGGAGAGATTCTGAGAAAAAAGCGGGGAAAGGAAAGGAGATGGGAGACACCTTCTCCCTTAAATCCTTTCCCCGGCTTAGGTAACCGGTCAGAAACAGCGGTTCGCTGTGATGCGCTGAACTCTCTGTTTCTGTTGAAAAAGATTCTAGGGGAAGGGGCTACTTAGGTAGCATGTTGGAGAACAAGCCAAAGCGTTTTTGTTTCTTCGGTCCCGATCGGAGCGGCCTCGCTCCGGGAATCCGGTCCCGCATCCCGAAAAAGTCCTGCTGATACGTGTATAAATGAGCTCACATCGGTCCCGAAGTCTGGCACGGGGACCGCCTTGGAGAATTTCAGCATGACGACGACGCTTTACCGGAATGGAAAGGTTTTTACGGGGACAGGCCCGGATCACTTCACCTCGGCGTTTGAGGTAACTGACGGTGTGTTTTCCTGGGTAGGGGAGGAGAGCGATGCCCCCTACAAAGCCGACTCAGATGTGGATCTTTCGGGAGCCACTGTAATCCCGGGGCTTATTGAGGCTCATGAGCATGCGCTGATTGTCGCCGGCATCGCGAATTCCACAGCCTGTACGATTCCGGCGGTAACTGATATTCCGTCGATGATTGAAGCACTCCGGAAGAATCCCTCCTATGGGAAAGGACCGGATCGGTGGATCACGGGATGGGGGTACGACGAAACGAAGCTCGCGGAGCATCGGACTCCGACCCGTCACGATCTGGATCTTGTCAGCACCACGCAGCCAATCTATATCATCCGGTCAGACTGTCACTCAGGCATCTGCAACACGAAGGCCCTGGAACTCGCGGGTGTCACCCGTGATACGCCTGATCCTGCGGTAGGAGCCTTCGGCCGGGAGGCGGACGGGACTCCGAACGGCATTCTCTTTGAGCTTGAGGCGAACGCCAGGGTGAGGAGCCTCGCTGAGAAACCGGATTTCGAGAGTGTCGTGAAGGTGATCGCGGGATCCGCCCGGCACTTTCATGAACGCGGATATTCCGTTGTCACGGAAATGATGGCGCGCCGTTCTCCTCTGAATACGCTTGAAGCGTTCCGGGCCGCGGAGCCGCTGGGGTTTGACCTGCAGGCCGCGCTTTATCTCGTATGGGAAGGCGGGGAGGATGATCGGGGCATGGCAGACATCACGGAGAACGAAAAAACGGGCCGCATCCGCATCGCGGGGGTCAAGCTCTTCGCGGACGGCTCGGTTTCCGGCCGTACGGCGTGGGTGAATGAACCGTATCAGGATGGGACGACCGGACTCTCGACTCTGACCCCGGCCGCGATCCGGGCAGCTGTTTCCTTCGCGAAACGAAATGGCGTGCAGCTGGCGATTCATGTGATGGGGGATCACGCAATTGATCAGATTCTGGAGGTGCTTGAGGGCGAAACCGACTGGCTTCAGGGGATTCCAAGCGTGCGGCTTGAGCACGTGACGCTGATTACGCCTGAGCAGCTCGAGCGGATCCGGAGGAGCCGCCTGACGTTCGGCATGACGACTCAGGTGATCTTCCCCTTCGCGGAGATTGAGAGCTATGAAGCGTCACTCTGCCCGGGGCCTTTTAAACGCATGTATCCGGTAAAAACTCTGGAGAAATCGGTGGAAGCGCTGGCGCTCTCGTCAGACAGCCCTGCGACCACCTGGATGGATCCGGATGATCCGGCAGTGTCGCTTGAAGCCGCGGTGCGGCGTGTGGCTTATAACGGTCATCCGATTAACCGGGAGGAGGGGGTGACACTGGGTACCGCGCTCACGCTCTACACGGGACGGGCCGCGAAGCTATTTGCGAAAGAGTCGCCTGCCGGTGTCATCGCGCCGGGGGCCGAGGCGGATTTCAGCGTTCTGGAAGCGGATCCCTTTACGATGCCCGAAGACCGGATTCATGAGATGCGGGTGAAGCGCGGCTTCCTTCGCGGCGCCGAGGTTTTCCGCAGGGAAGACTGACCTGGCGGGTCAGAAGAAACCGGACAGAATCTTCGCAAACACCATGAGACCGAGAGCGATAAAGAGAATGCCGCTTATCCGGTTGATGATGAGAGACGCGCGGGTGCCCTGAAGGGCACCCCGCGCTGCTGTCGCGATCACGGCGTACGCGCTGTGAATCAGAATGAGAAGGAGGCTGAAAAGCGCGATCAGGATCGTTGCCTGTGGCCAGAAGGGGCTTTCCTTCATGACAAACTGATTTTTTAATACTGATATCGCTGTGCATAAAACAGGTGAGGTCATCATGGGAAAGCGGCCGGATGGAAAACTTTTTGAAGCGCTTGAAGCTTTTGCGGCGGCTTCTGATGAGCGGAGTCTCAGCAAGGCGGCAAGGATTCTCGGCCGCTCAACCCCGACCGTGGCATCGATGATCACGCGTCTGGAATCCGATATCGGAGTCAGGCTTCTGCGGCGCACCGCGCGGGGCGTGTCGCTCACTCCCGAAGGCGAGGCGCTGCTCCCCAAAGCCCGGTCTGTCGTCAGGCTGGCCTCTGAGTTTGAGCGGGATGCGGTCTCAGCAGGCCGTGAAGCCATTCGGGAGGTGCCGATCGGGGCAGTGGAAGCCTGCCTATTCCAATTTCTCCCGGACTTCATGCGGTACCTTGATCAGGCGCTTCCCGGTGTCAGGCTCCGGGTCACGCTCTACGACACCGCGGATCTGGTGGCGGCGCTTCTCGCCGGTGAAATCTCAATCGCTTTCGGGCGGTTCGCGGAACTTTCCGTACGAGGTATTTCACTTCAGCTGCTGAGTGAGGAGCCATCGGTTCTCATCGTGCCGCGGGATCATCCTCTCAGTAAGAGAAAGGCTGTGACGTGGGAAGACGTCCGCGATGAGGAATGGATCATGACACTCCCCCGGGTGAATCCGGGTTACGCGGCAGCGTTTGTCAGAGCCTGTCGGACGGAGGGCTTTGAGCCCCGTGTGCGTCACAGACCGGAAACGATTCAGCATCAGATCGCCTATGTCGCCTGCCGGGAAGGGATAGCGCTGATTCCTGAGTCTTATCTGAGTTATCTGAGCTCAATTCCAGCTGCGGTTCGCGCAGTGCCCTTCGAGGGACCTCTCCCTTCTATCCGCATGTCAGCCGCTGTCAGCCGTCTCAGGACTGATCCGCTCAGGGATCAGATTCTTCAGAAGGCTATCCGGTTCGCCAGTGAAAAAATTTCTTTCCGGCAATAAAAATCCCCGGCTTTCGGAAGAAAGCCGGGGAGACTGCATCAGGCAAAAAGTCTGATGGAATTACTTCGCGGCAGCGGAGCTGGCCGGAGCGGAAGCAGCGGCAGAAGCAGCGGCGGAGCTGGCGGCAGCGGAAGCAGCCGGAGCAGAAGCAGCGGCGGAAGCCGGAGCGGAAGCGGCAGGCGAAGTAGCTTCCACAGAAGCGGCAGCAGAAGAAGCCGGGGCGGAGGCCGGAGCAGAAGCCTGCTTGGAGCAAGCAACAGCCATCATGGCGATAGAGGCGGCGGCAACAATCTTCAGAGCGGTATGCATGTTGAAAAACATCCTTAAAAGTGACTTCCCGGCCGTATAGGCAGGGAGAAAACAAAACAGAGTTCTGTTCCCGACCTGGAACGCGGAGAGGCACTTAAGTCTGCGATCTCCTGTTTCCCGAGAACAGTTCCGATTCTAGATAAACCATTTGGGCTTATCCACAAGAGTTAGTGTTTTCGCCACTAGGGATTTCCTTTTGGGGTAAGAACTGATTTAAAAGGTGAATTATCAAATCAAGTGCAAAGTTACTGAATAAAAGACTTCAGCCGGA
>ERZ791871.694-NODE-694-length-38247-cov-4.005787_pt1 | contig 38247 bp, 30 predicted proteins | sample MGYA00510280_ERZ791871 | MGnify/ENA primary metagenome ERZ791871 (study PRJEB30046, sample SAMN00792111) | human gut metagenome | study: EMG produced TPA metagenomics assembly of the A metagenome-wide association study of gut microbiota in type 2...
TCACAAATATGCCTTATTGGAGGCAATGGCTTCGTCTGTAGTTCTCTTAATGAATTAAATAGTAACCCCTTGACATTTTGTTCTGTTTTGTTTATAGTTAGGGTACTTATACGACTGACGGAAGTAAGTGGAATGAACCACATGAAGTATAAGACTCTTGTAGCCGACCGTCTGGGCAATTCTTGTCTGGATGCTGGCTTTTTTATTTCTGATAAGATAATATTCTATCCAATATCCCTGATAAGAAGTAACTTTAAATCGTTATTAAGTCATGTGCTAAAGAAGATGTTTTTTTCAAACACGCTCTAATAAAATTATCGTTGCATGCTTGTCATCATTGTACTTATATCAGCACATTTGTACGATTTGATAATATTTTATCAACGCTCTAAAACCCTTTATTTTAAAGGCTCTACAAGCATTTTTGTATATATGTTCAGAAAAAAGAACACATAATATCAAAAAAATGTTTGACGATTGCCAAAAATCATGTTAATAATGTTGTTAGATGATTGAAACTTAAATAAGTTAAAACTAATCACAATGAATCATCTGAACAATTTTGTTGATTTTTTTAGCAAACATATTTCAAAACCTTGACTTAAAGATTTTTTTAACAAACAGGGAGGTCAATTAAGATGTTACAAAAAGAACAATGGCAGGGATTTAATGGACGAATCTGGAGAGAAGAAATTAATTTAAGAGAGTTCATCCAGGATAACTACACTCCATATGATGGAGATGCTTCTTTCCTTGAAGGTCCAACGGAAGCTACTGACGCACTGTGGGGCGAACTGCAGAAGCTGCAGAAAGCAGAGCGTGAAAAGGGTGGTGTTCTTGATATGGATACTGATATCGTATCAAGCCTTACTTCTCATAAACCGGGTTACATTGCTGAGTCTTTAAAAGCTAAAGAACAGATTGTAGGTCTTCAGACAGACAAACCTTTAAAACGTGCATTTATGCCATTTGGCGGTATCCGTACTGCTGAGGAAGCTTGCACAACTTATGGTTACACACCAAATCCAGAATTCCACAAGATTTTTACAGATTATCATAAGACACATAATCAGGCAGTATTTGATTCTTATACTCCTGAAATGAAGAAAGCTCGTCACAATAAGATCATTACTGGTCTTCCAGATACTTACGGACGTGGACGTATCGTTGGTGACTACCGTCGTGTAGCTCTTTACGGTATTGACCTGTTAGTTGCTGACAAGCAAAAAGATTTCGCAAACTGCGGTGACGGAACAATGACAGATGACGTTATCCGTTTAAGAGAAGAAATCTCCATGCAGATTAAAGCATTAAAAGATATGAAAGTTATGGCTGAAAGCTATGGCTATGATATTTCCGAACCTGCTTCTAACGCAAAGGAAGCTGTTCAATGGACGTATTTCGGATACCTTGCAGCAATCAAGACACAGAACGGTGCTGCTATGAGTATCGGACGTATCGCTACTTTCCTTGACATTTATATCAAACGTGATATGGATAAGGGAATCCTTACAGAGAAAGAAGCGCAGGAATTAATCGACCATATGACTATGAAGTTCCGTATGGTTAAGTTCGGACGTATCCCAGCTTACAACCAGCTCTTCTCCGGTGACCCTGTATGGGCAACACTTGAAGTTGGCGGACTTGGACAGGACGGTCGTTCCATGGTTACAAAAACTGACTACCGTTTCCTCCACACATTAGAAAATATGGGACCATCCCCAGAGCCAAACCTCACCGTACTTTACTCTGAGCGTCTTCCAAAAGCATTTAGAGATTACGCAGCTCATATTTCCATTACAACAAGTTCTATCCAGTATGAAAATGATGATGTAATGCGTCCAGTATGGGGCGATGATTACTCCATCTGCTGCTGTGTTTCTGCTACACAGACTGGTAAGGAAATGCAGTTCTTCGGCGCTCGCGCAAACCTTGCAAAATGTCTCCTCTACGCAATCAATGGTGGTGTAGATGAAAAGACTGGTCAGCAAGTTGGTCCGGAATACAAACCAATTACTTCCGAATATCTTGACTATGATGAAGTAATGCACAAATATGATATCATGATGGACTGGTTAGCAGGTTTATATGTAAATACATTAAATCTCATCCAGTACATGCATGACAAATATTACTATGAATATGCTTTGATGGCCTTAATCGATACAAATGTACGTCGTACATTCGCTACAGGTATCGCAGGATTCTCACATGTAGTAGATTCCTTAAGCGCGATCAAATATGCCAAAGTAAAAACAGTCCGCAATGAAGAAGGACTTGTTGTTGATTATGAGACAACTGGCGACTTCCCTAAATACGGAAATGATGATGACCGCGCCGATGATATCGCTGTATGGTTACTTCAGACATTCATGAAGAAGCTTGAAAAATTCCATACTTACCGTGATTCTGAACCTACAACTTCCATCCTTACTATCACATCAAACGTAGTATATGGTAAGGCAACTGGTTCCCTTCCAGACGGAAGAAAGGCCGGAGAACCTCTTTCCCCAGGAGCAAACCCAAGTTATGGTGCTGAGCAGAACGGACTTTTAGCTTCCTTAAACTCTGTAGCAAAACTTCCTTACGAATGGGCATTAGATGGTATTTCCAATACACAGACAATCAACCCTGATGCACTCGGTCATTCCGAAGAAGAACGTATCAATAACTTAGTAAATGTTATGGACGGCTACTTCGCACAGGGTGCTCACCACCTAAACGTAAATGTATTTGGTGTTGAGAAACTGATTGATGCTATGGAACATCCGGAAAAAGAAGAATACGCAAACTTTACAATCCGTGTTTCCGGTTACGCAGTTAAATTCATCTCTCTGACAAAAGAACAGCAGTTAGATGTCATTGCCAGAACATGCCACGATAGAATGTAGTAAAAATAATTTATACAGAAAGCAGGATGATGAGCCTGAACGGTGCATAGACTAGAGCGTGTTTGAAAAATGCTTTCTGTAAGATATGCGTTACAATTTGCGGGAAATTTCGCCTGAATGAGAGCGGCGTAGCGGGCTACGTCAACTGAATGAAGGCAAAATATACCGTAAATTGGGACGTGCAGATTACAGGAATGATTTTTCAAACACGCTCTAGTTAGCTCCTATCCTAATGAAGAAAAAAGAGATACTTTTATGCACCGTACTGAACATTCCATTTTGCCCAATAAAACAAAATCTTCGGAGAAAGCAGTCCGAAGATTCTACGGTCAAAATTCCATAGTACGGAATGATAAAAGTATTCTCTTTTTTCTTCATTAGGATAGTTTAGTTTTTGATATGCACCTATTTATATGCTACTATTTGCTTTCTCCCTGGTAACTTATTTTTATACTGAAAATATTATGAGGTGTTATTTATGAGTGATAAAAATACGATGGCTCTTGTTCATTCTACAGAAAGTTTTGGTTCTGTGGATGGACCGGGAGTTCGTTTTATTGTTTTTTTACAGGGTTGTCCTTTGCGATGTCAGTTCTGTCACAATCCAGATACATGGAAGATGACAGAGGAAAATGGTGCGGTGTGGAGAAGTGCGGATGAGCTGTTAAATCAGGCACTCCGTTATCGTACTTACTGGAAAAATGGTGGTGGTATTACAGTAAGTGGTGGTGAGCCTTTATTACAGATTGATTTTTTGTTAGAATTTTTCAAAAAAGCAAAAGAAAAAGGAATCCACACTGTTATTGATACTGCTGGAGGACCTTTTACAAGAGAGGAACCTTTCTTTTCTAAATTTCAGGAATTGATGAAATATACAGACCTGTTATTAGTGGATATCAAACATATTGATACTGAATGTCACAAGACTTTAACTGGTCGAAGCAACGAAAATATTCTCGACATGATTCGCTATCTTTCTGATATCAAAAAACCAATTTGGATTCGTCATGTCCTTGTTCCGGAACGAAGCGATAAAGATGAATATCTGACTAGATTAGCTGATTTCATTCACTCTCTTGATAATGTGGAAAAGGTGGAAATCCTGCCTTATCATACGATGGGTATTTACAAATGGAAAGAACTTGGATTAGAGTATCCACTGGAAGGAATTGATCCTCCGACAAAAGAACGAGTGGAGAATGCAGAGAAGATTCTTGCTATCTGATCTATCAATTTCTGATTTGTAAAGTTGATGACAAACGCAGCTGTGGAGATATTTATGGTCGGATTGCATCGATGACTTCTAACAGAGGGATTCTTCTAAGGTTGTATTTTGTTCCGTTGTGCTAAACGTTCCGTGCTGCCTGATAGAACAACCTTGCCCGAAAACGAGCCCGCAAGGTTACAGTCAGCACTCCACAGCACAACGGAACAAAATAGGCTATGTTTTATGTTTCCTATCTAAATACTTCTAAAAAGCCGGCTACATTGCCCTAAACACCGGCGTCTGTTTAGCACTACAAATCAGAAATAAACAATCTCTACTTTTGTTTCCACTTCTTTCTTTTCTTCTATATCTCTTGAATTCGGACAACCATAAAGGCAATACATTGGACCATCGTCTTTATATTTTTTCCTGATAACACGAAATTCTCTCTCTTCCATTTCACATACATGTAAACTACTACCCGGCCACCACTCACTTGGACCAGGATTATGTGGCCAATCTATAACTTTTAGGTAATACTCTTTATATATATTCTTCTTATATCCCCAATAATCTTCTAATAAATCTATTAACTCTTTTTCCGTATCATATTCACACAGCATTACATTATAGTTTCCCAGTGGATTGCCTTCTTCATCTTCTAAATGAACAAGCACTTTATATTTTTGTTCGCAGTTTGCATAGTCTTTTTGTTTTATTCTTATTTCTTCCCATGCTTCTTCATGGTCTGTTCTTTTCTCACCATATTCTTTTCTGACAGCATTCCACTCAGCACTGTAGAGCTCACATACATGGAAATCTTCTTTTGTCTCATATGCACTATCTAAAGAATGACATGGCCAATCTTGTATCTCTAAATGATATTTTTTAGGGGCACGATGATTTTCTTTATATCCCAGATAATCCTCTAACAAATTTAGCAATTCCTGTTTTGTGGCATATCCATGCAATGTCATGTTATAACTTCCTAATAGATTACCTTCCTCATCTTTGACATGAATCAGAAGTCTGAATAATTGCTCACAGTTTTCAAAGCCTTTTCGTTTTAATTTCTTTATAGTTATCTCTGTTTGTGTTTCTTCGTGATCTGGTTTTTTCTCCCCACATTCAGGACAATATTTAAACTCTTCTTTGTTTTGTCTTCCACAAATACTACATATCCATTCCTTATTATTCCAGCTAGATTCCGTTAATCTTTGTGTATATTCTTCCATTATTGCACCCCCTGACTTTATAATACTATTTTACCAAATTCCATCTTTCTATTTGTTGTTCGTCCTCTAAAAAAATAATATCAACTGAACAAAATTCCGTGTCCCAATAAGAAGCAATCTGTCGCTTTTGAGCATTTAAAATAGTGGTCGTTTTGTATGTATCTATATGCTCGCTTAAATATTTATGCAGACCCATATCTGGAATACTCATTATCGTCCTTAGATTACCCGGATGACTATGTATTGTTCCTACTAACTGTAATTCTGAAGAAAAAAGCTGAAGTTCCTCATCACAATTTTCTCTCGCTTTATTCATTATTTTCAATTCTTCCTGAAGCTTATTATAAGAATTATTAGAAAATACTGCTTTATCCGAAGACCTCGTATCTAATTCTATTGGAACAATAAATTCTACTAATACTATATTATCATTTATAACATGTCCTGCCAATCCCGCCATAAGTTCATCCATATTTCTTGGATGCTTTTTTCCAAAATGAAAATAATAAAAAAGTTCCTCGGATGCATTTGGAGAAAAATACACACATTGATCTGTTTGTGATTTCGAACTAATTTTTATTCCTATCATTCTGTCTTTGACCTGACTTTTTATTTTTTTAATCAATTCCATCGGAAGCTCTTTTGAACAAAAAACATCCTCCATATAATCTTTTATACAAAAAGAAGGTTCTTTTTTCTCAAAATCCCATGTATGTAAGCTGTCTCCATGACAAAATTTCCAATCTTTACAAGTTTTACATTTCTTACTTTGACATCTTGTTTCTGAACGAAAAAATTCAAATTTATTTTCCCATACCTCTACAAAATTATCTTTCTGTATATTTCCTTGAATTAATTCTTTCCTTCTCTCCACATTCGGGCAAACAAAAATATCTCCATTCGCTAATATCGATGCTACACTTTTGCCCGTTTCACAAGAAAAAGGATTCGCTCTGTATTTATTATCATTTTTCCCAAGATAATGACTACAGCTAGTAATTATCCGCAATTCTGTATCAAATCTGTGCCTGTCAAGAAAGGTGCAATATTGCTGAAACTCTCTTTTTCCCAAAAGTAATTCCTGGTTTTCTTTGGCTCTTCCTATGCTATCTGCGACTGCAACTCTCCAGGAATCAATCCCGAATGACTTTATCATAGAATACATTTCTTCTAATTGTTCAATATTATAATGATTTACCACTGTCGTAACCTCTATCTGATTCAAAAACGCAGCTTGCTTTAAATCTTTTATAGCCTGAACAGTTTTCTGAAACCCATTTTCTATCTTTCTTAACCGATTATGTGTTTCTTCCATCCCATCTAAACTTATAGATATTGTCTTCATTCCAGTTTGCTTCATTTTCTGTATAATGCATTTATCAATAAGCGAACCATTAGAAACCATTCCCCAGGGAAATCCCATAGCAGATGCTTTTGCCATCACTTCAAACAAGTCTTTTCTCAAAATCGGTTCCCCTCCAGTTACATTAATCATAATGCTTCCTGGATTATATACATCCGCAATATCCTCAAACACTTTTTCAATTTTCTTGCCTGAAATCTCATTACAGCTCACTTCCCCACAACGGCTTCCGCAAAATTCGCAAAAGGCATTGCACCGTAATGTTACCTCCCAAAATAGTGTTTTTAAACGATATTCTTTCTCTTTCATATACCTCTCCTTTTTGATAAAAATTTTGATTTGCCGCAGACAAGAAAGACGCCCACAGGGAATACGATATTCTCTGTGGGCGTCAGTTTTGCCAATTCAACAAATCAGAAATTCTAGAGCGTGTTTGAAAAATGCTTTCTGCAAGATGTGCATCACAATTTGCGGGAGATTTCGCCTGAATGAGGGCGGCGTAGTGGGCTACGGCAACCGAATGAAGGCAAAATATACCGTAAATTGGGGTGTGCAGATTGCTGGAATGATTTTTCAAACATGCTCTAGGCTTTTCCAAATTCAGAGAGTACAAGTCCTTCGTTTCTTTCTAAGGTCATTCCCACACTCCAGCTATTTATAAACAGTAACAATGGGCGTCCCTTTAAGTCCTTAATCTTCTTCATATCCGATGTTCCACGAAGATTTTCAAGGTCAATCTCTGTATTTTCAATCCAGCGGATATATTCGTATGGAAGTTTTTCAAGGCGGATTTCTACATTGTATTCATGCTGCAGGCGATAATTTAATACATCAAACTGCAAAGTTCCTACTACGCCTACGATGACTTCTTCCATTCCGGTATTAAATTCCTGGAAAATCTGGATAGCACCTTCCTGTGCGATTTCGTTGATTCCTTTGATGAACTGTTTACGTTTCATCGTATTTACCTGACGCACTCTTGCGAAATGTTCTGGTGCGAAGGTTGGGATTCCTTCATAGGCAAACTTCTTCGGTGATGTTGTGATGGTATCTCCAATGGAGAAAATACCCGGATCGAAAATTCCAATAATATCTCCGGCGTATGCTTTATCGATCATCTTCCTCTCACTTGCCATCATCTGCTGTGGCTGGGAAAGACGTACCTTTTTATCTCCCTGTACATGGAAAGCATCCATTCCTGCCTCGAATTCTCCGGAACAGATTCTCATAAAAGCGATTCTGTCACGGTGTGATTTATTCATGTTTGCCTGAATCTTAAATACAAATGCAGAAAAATCTTTTTCCTCAATTGGGTCGATTGTTCCCTGATCAGAAGTTCTTGGCAGTGGGGAGGAAGTCATTTTCAGGAAGTAATTTAAGAAATTCTCTACGCCAAAGTTCATGAGGGCAGAACCAAAGAATACTGGAGAGAGTTCTCCGGCATCAACTAATTCCTGATCAAATTCTGCACTGGCCCCATCTAAAAGCTCAATTTCTTCCTCTAATACTTCTTTTGCTTCGTCTGTGACATAGTTGCTGATTTCCGGGTCATCGAGGGCGATTTCTTTCATCGTTCCCATCTTTGTACCCTTCATTGTGTCTTCAAATAAATCGATTTTCTGGCTTTTTCTGTCGTAAACGCCTGCAAACTGTTTACCGGAACCGATTGGCCAGTTTACCGGACAAGTTGGGATTCCAAGTTCTTTTTCGATTTCATCTAAGAGATCAAAAATATCCCTTGCCTCACGGTCCATTTTATTGATAAATGTAAATACTGGAATATGACGCATGGCACAAACTTTAAAAAGCTTTCTTGTCTGTGCCTCTACACCTTTCGATGCATCAATTACCATAACGGCAGAATCCGCTGCCATTAATGTACGGTAAGTATCCTCTGAGAAGTCCTGATGTCCAGGAGTATCCAGAATGTTGATACAGCATCCGCCGTACTCAAACTGTAATACGGAAGAAGTTACGGAAATACCTCTCTCCTTCTCAATCTCCATCCAGTCAGATACCGCATGTTTTGCGGTTGCTTTTCCTTTAACGGAACCAGCCTGGTTGATTGCACCTCCATATAAAAGGAACTTCTCTGTTAATGTAGTCTTACCGGCATCCGGGTGCGAAATAATTGCAAAGGTACGTCGTTTTTTAATTTCATCTATTCTTCTCATTTTTCTCTCCTTGTTTTTTATGCTCCTATACGATAACTTTTATTATCCTGAAGCATTCCGCAATTGAATTACTCGGAAGCTCCATTTAATTTTCCAATTATCTATTTTCAATCTCTCTTTACTCTATGTTGCCTGATTTTTCTATTTCAGGTCAAACAGTACCTATTATCGTATAAAACCATCATTTTCGCAAGTATATCTTTTATTTTTGTTACATATTTCAGATTACATCCTTCTACGTCCCGTAATTTTTCTATTTTAAGCAAAAAAAGCGAGTATCAATACCCGCTTTAAAATCAAGCTGCTCTATCAAATTCCTTCATATACTTTATCACAACAAATATGCATAACAATGCCGCCACTACTGCTATCATGCCACCAGCAATTCCGATATAGGAAATGGACAGATGGGTACAAATACTTCCTCCAATCCATGTCCCGCTTCCGATTCCAAGATTATAGATTCCGGAATAGATTGCCATTGCTACAGAAGAAGCCGCTGATGGTGCATAAGTAATAATTTCTGACTGAAAGGTTATATTAAATGCCATACCCCAGAATGCACATAATAAAACAACCGCCATATGTACTTTTGATATCGGATATAATAAATCGAACGGAACTTTTCTGACACAACACTGACTGCTGCCGGTGATGCGATCGACCAGAATACTGAATGTGTACACGCTACGCCAATACGTGATATCATTAACATTCCATATGAAGCAGAAAAAGCGGACAGCATCTGGAAGATTCCAAAAAGTGCAATCGTTCCTAACAAAAGTCTTTTAAAATCAATCTTATTCAATAGAAGCATCAACGGCAGAGACAGTAACATAACGATCCATGAATATACTGTAATCAGTACCCCCGCATGTGCCTCTGTAATATGAAAGCTGTCGGCAATATCTGTCAACAAACCAATTGGCATAAATTCTGATGTGTTAAATATGAATGCTGAGACTGTGATGCCAAGCAGTGGCAGCCATTCTTTAAGTGTCATTTTACTTTGCATAATAATTCCTTTCTAAATAGTAATCTGCCACAGCCAAGGATAGTCCTCTAAAAGATAAATAAAGCATATTTGTGGCCTCGGAGCAAGGTTTGAACGTTCGCGCATCCAAGCAAACATTCAAACCACAGCGACTAAAGTCACAAATATGCTTTATTTATCTTTCAGAGGATGTCTCCCCCTGCCTGTAGCAAATATTATTTATTCTGCAATGCCTTAGTTACCAAAGCAGCAATCTCATCTACCTTCCATGCTGGCTGTGTAGATGCAGAAATCTTATTGCCTCTCTCCCAGATTCCCTGAGCAGATGCAGATTCTTTTGGTTTATACTCTTCGCTGTCATCTTTCCATGCTGGCTGTGTGGAACTGGATACTGTTGTTGGCTTTGGCAGTGGTTTGTTATAGAACTCAAGGTTCTCTGTTAATTCTTTCTTTACCAGAGCTGTGATTGCATCAAGATTCCATACTTTCTTTGTCTCAGCAGAAAGTCCGCCTGGTGTATCTGTCACATCCCATGCGCCCTGTGTACCTGCTGCCGGTTTACGAGGAGCTTCGTCTTCGTCTTTCTTCCATGCTGGCTGTGTAGAACTGGAAATTGTTGTTGGTGCAGGAATTGGCTTATTAGAAAATGCAACTTTTACGTGGCTGGCTTCTAATGCCTTTGTTACAAGTGCTGCGATTTCCTGTACATTCCATTTCTCCTTTGCTAAAGAAGAAACACCGCCCGGTGTATTTGTGCTGTCCCATGCTCCCTGTGTTGCTGCAGATGCTTTCGGAGCCATGTCTTTTGACCAGGATGCTGAAGTTGCTGTAGAAGCTTTTGTTGGCTTTGGACGTGCAACATTAGAAAATGCTAACTGGTTCTCTTTGAGAATCTCCATTACCTGGCTATGAATCAGCTCCTGTCTCTTGTTATCTATCATGTCTTTCTACCCCTTTCCCAATATGTATACTTTGGTTTTCTGGTTATGGTGACATCCTCCCCACCTATAGAGGTCGGTTCTCGTTCGATAGCACCGTTGTGCTAAGCATAAGCGAGCTACCCCCGTGTTGTCCCACGGTTGTGTTATGTTATATAAACTGCGGCTATTCAAAGCAAAAAATAAGCATCGCAAATGCGATTCCATGAATTATTTCTGAATAGTCATATTTATTTTATTATAGCACTAATCTAAAGAGAGGATATATGAAAATTGCTGTCTTATTACTGAAATATATTGACTCTTTGCACAGCAGTTTCTTTGATAGTATTACTTATTGCGAACTTACAGTATATTTCCATTATTTGTATTTTTCTGATAACAAATCTATGATTTCCTCTCGGATTAAATAATGTTCTGCTGTCTCCTTACCTTCTATAATATCCTCTGCCAGTTTTGCCTTCTTTCCCTGCAAATGAATAATTTTTTCTTCTATCGTATCCTTGGTAACTAATTTGAGGACATTCACTACATTTTTTGCCCGATACGATGTGTTCTGTCTGTAGCCTAATTCTGTGCTGCTACATTCCACCGAGAACAGAAGTATTTCTCATACTTTTACTCTGAACTTTTTCACTGTGATAGCAAAATTATTGTTCTTTAAAGAAATGATAATTCTTCTGCAGTGGCGTCTGACTTGCCTGTGGCAAATCAGAATATATTATTGCATGATTCCCCACAATTTTCTTACTTTCATACATTGCCGCATCCGCCTCACGATATAGCGTATCAAAAGTTGCTCTATCTTTATCCGAACATAAAGAAGCTCCCAGACTCACATTAATTTTCTCTCCCTGCATTTCCGGTATGGAAATCTTATCTATTTGCGTAAATAAACGTTTGAAAAATGATTCCGCTTGTGCTTTATCTGGCATTCCTGGAAGATACATCGCAAATTCATCACCTCCAAGCCGCATGACAATATCATTCTCACGGCAGGCTCGCTGAAGGACTGCTGCAAGCTTAATGAGAACGGTATCTCCAACAGCATGTCCATATGTGTCATTGATTTTTTTGAATTTATCACAGTCTAAAAGGCAGAACAGGCCACCTTTCTTTTTTTCAAGGAATTCTGTAATCTTTCGCTCCCCGCTTCCACGGTTATTAATACCGGTCATGGAATCTGTTTCGGAAAGATACAGCAGCTTTTTCTCTCGGCGTTTCTGTTCGTCAATAACTTCCACACAGTAAAGAACGTGCCACGGACGGCCTTTTTCATCGCTGTCTACTTTGATAAAGCGCTCGCGGCACCATCCGGAAACTATACCTATAAATTCATGAACGATTGTGTTTGTTTCCATTAATCGTCTGTCTAATGTTGATAAGTCCACAAACTCCAGTACACTTGATAAATACATTTCTGTACAGAAGTATTTCATAGTTGTATATATTCTTTTTGAAAAATTCTCCTGATCAAACTCTTCACATTCTTTTTCTATATGTTTTGCATTTTTTATCTGCTCATACTTTCCTGTTTTTATATCAATTAAATGCATACATAAATAAATCTCAGAAAGTGCTGAGTAACTGCTCATACTTGCGTTATATTGCTCTTTTTGAAATGTATTTCTTATTTTTAAAAAAGAAATCAACATGGTTCCGATCATATCTAAAAACATTGTTAATGCATTGTAATCTACAGCCGGTGGATTATCTACACCGAAAAATCCCCTTATCTGCCCTTTATGGCGCAATGGGCTGACAACTACTTTATGAACATTCTGATACTTGAGCATATTGTAAGATACCTGATGTACTCCTTTTAATTCTTCAACATCAGAAATAATAACACTTTTTCCCTCTTCAAAAGTATCATACCACCAATCAATTACTTCCATATTCACACCCTGCAAATGCTCAATCTGCGGAGTAATTCCTTCTGTACACCATTCATAAGTATTATTTGTTACATGATGCTCCTCGTCATCCTCAAAAATATAAATTCTGTCAGATCCGATATGTTTTCCAAAAAAACTGATAAATTCATTAATTTGTCCCTCGGGAGTATCGTATTCAAGTGCTGAACGCAGTGCCTCATTAATAATTGTTTCGTATTTCTTGATTGACTTCATATATTCCGCCCCTCCCATGATACTTTTGTAAATATTTTTTCTTGATCTACATATATCTTTTCTTAGGTATGCCTGCCAGAAAATCTTTTAAGAATATTCTTGTTCAATTCCTCTGTTTTATCATAAGATATGTCTATAGCAATTAAAAATACCACTATAATTAAAAAGACAAAAAACAATATATCCTATCTTATTTTCTGGATAATTTTTCATTCTTATCTTATTTTCTCTATAAAGGTCCTAATAATATAGTATAAAAAACTATTTACCTAAAGTATATTTAAAAAATGCTTTCCAGTCTTTTTTAATGCAGACACTCTCTATTTATAGCAAAATTATTCATCTACTCTTTTCAAAGCACACACACTCTCCACATGAACCGAGTGGCTGAACTGATCTACCACAGATACCTTCTCCAAGGTATATTTTTCCTCACACAGCATCTTTAAATCTCTCGCTAATGTTGCTGGGTCGCAGCTTACATAGACAATGCGCTCTGGTGCCATATCGAGCATTGTATTTAAGAGCGTCGCGTCACAGCCCTTTCTTGGTGGATCAACAACGATGACATCTGGATGAATTCCAGTCTTTTCATACTGTGCAGGTACGACTTCTTCTGCCTTTCCAACGAAAAATTCAACATTATCCATATGATTTAATGCGGCATTTCTCCTTGCATCATCAATGGCTTCTTTAATGATTTCTACACCGTAAACCTGCTTTGCTTTCTGCGCCAAAAAGAGAGAAATAGTTCCGATTCCGCAGTATAAATCCCACACAAGTTCCTGCCCTTTCAGCTCAGCGTACTCTAATGCTTTAGAATAAAGAACCTTTGTCTGCTGTGGGTTTACCTGATAGAAAGAAAGCGGCCCAATCTGGTAATATTACCGATATAATCTTCAATATAATCCTGGCCCCATACAGTCTCACAGCGAAGTCCCAAAATTTTATTTGTCTTATCAGTATTCGTGTTTACGATAATACTTGTCATTCCCTCGATTGTTTTTAAGTCATCTACAAGTTTGTCAATATGTTTCAACTGCTCTTTCGTACCATTTACAATAAGACATACCATAATCTCGCCAGTAGTAAATCCTACGCGGGTTAAAATATGGCGCACCAAGCCGCTGTGATTTTTCTCATCATATGCAGAGATCTTATTTTCTTTCATATAAGTAAGAACTTTTTCAACTATCGGGTGAGTTACTTCTGCCTGAATCGCACAATTTGTATTGGCCACGATGGAGTGGGTACGGCCCGCATAAAATCCGGCAACAAGATTCCCCTCTTTGTCATAACCGACAGGAAACTGTGCCTTATTGCGGTAATGCCACGGATCTTCCATTCCGTATACGGATTCCATCTTCTGCTCAATATCTTCTTTTTCAAAACCGCCGATACGCGTCAGGCAGCCTTCCACAAGACTCTTTTTAAAAGAAAGCTGTTTCTCATAAGAGATCTGCTGTAACTTACAACCGCCACACTGTCTTGCGACCGGACATGGCGGGGTCACTCTGTCTTTTGATGGTGTTACGATTTCTACCAGACGGGCATAACCGTAATTCTTTTTTAACTTTGTTATGGAAACTCTCACTTCATCACCGATTACAGTATCTTTAACAAAGAAAGGAAAGCCCTGGTACTTGCCAAGACCTTCCCCTTCTTTTGTAAAATCTTCGATTGTAAGTGAAATTTCCTGATTCTTTTTCAAATTCAACTTCTGTTCTGATTTCACTTTATTATTCAATCCTTTTCTCCTAAATGACTTGTCGCTCTGATATTGCTTTCAAATAATTTATTGTAACCTTTCCACTCACCGCTCTGACGGCTCTCTTCTGCAAGTGCTTCAATAAACGTCTCCATCTTTGCATCAGTATTATCTGCAAAATTAAGAGCTAATGCCTCAATTAATGCCGGCTTCTTAGGGGAACCGTATTCTAGCTCACCGTGATGTGCTAAGATACAGTGCTTTAATTCATTCGCCAGCTTTGCTGGGAAACCATTAATATTTCTAATCTTCTCATCAATCATCATCGTTCCCATCACGATATGGCCGACCAGCTGCCCGACATCTGTATAATCGTTCTCCGGGAAATCAGAAAGCTCATCAATCTTTCCGATATCATGACAGATTGCTGCTGTAATAAGTAAATCTTTATTTAAAACCGGATACTGCGTACAATAAAAATCACACAGTTTCGTTACGCTTAATGTATGCTCTAACAGACCGCCCATAAATCCATGATGTACTCTTTTCGCTGCGGAATGTGCCTTGAACTTGGCTGCAAATTCCTTATCTCCAAAAAAAGCAACTAACAGCTGTCTTAAATAAATGTTCTGTACATGATTCACATAGGAAGATAATTCCTTAAACATTCCGTCAATACTCTTGCTGGAACATGGGATATAATCCTCCATTGCAAATTCGCCCTCTCTGGCTTTACGCAGTCTTCTGACATTGAACTGCGGGCTGCCCTGAAAGCTTGTGACATTACCCTCTACACGGATATAATCCATCTGTTCAAAATTCTCAATTCCATTATTCAAATCCCAGATTTTTGTGTCAATGACACCAGTCTTATCCTGCAAAATCATGGAATAATAAGTCTTTCCCGCTTTTGTCTTAGCAATATTTTTTACTTTACAAAGGTACACTTCAGAGACATTATCTCCTTCTCTGAGTTCATTAATATAACGCATATACGTTTCCTTTCTAATCCATCTCTTTAATTACTTCACATATTATAGCTTAAATTTAATAGGCTGACAACCAAGAAAATGCTCTATTTCGCAGATTTTTCCGCATTTTTAAAGGCTTTACGCCCCGTCTTCATTGACAAATGAAGTATTTCATGTCACAATTACTTTTGCATTAAATTAAGGAAAGGAATAGTCCGGCACAGTATCGGACTGTAGGTAAGCATTATGATTAGAAAACACATTATTGCACACGGCCGCGTACAGGGCGTTGGTCTTCGCTTTACAGTAACCGGTTTTGCAAAAAAGTACAATGTGACGGGTTGGGTCCGCAATCTCTATGATGGTACGGTAGAGATGGAAGTCCAGGGACTAGACCACCGTGTGGAACTCTTTTTACAGGAGTTATCCTCTGATCGGCCAGGTGGGAATCGCTTCATCCGCATTGACAAATTGGACATTACAAATATTCCTTCTGTAAATGTAGCAGATGAAAAGGGCTTTCGGGCTCGCTACTAACAAGTTAATCTAATATTATCAATATATGAAAATCTTATTCAATCATAACTTACGCAGTAAAACTATGTACAAACTATATACTATCTGGATTATTTCTCTTTACATAGCTCTGCAATACGTTTTCCTGCATAATGCATCCATCACAAATTAAGATGCATATCAAGATTGAACTTAAATTTTTGAGAGGATTTTATTTATGAATACAAAGGCACTAATCACATTAGAATATGATAAAATCATTAAAAAGCTGGAGACTTTTGCTTCTTCGACCATGGGAAAGGCACTCTGTAAAGACCTGCTTCCCTCCTCTGATTACGAAGAAATCTTGTCAGCACAGACAGAAACAAAAGATGCACTGACCCGGCTTTATAAGACGGGTTATCTTTCTTTTCAGGGACTTTCTGATATCCGTCCACATTTAAGATTATTAGAAATTGATTCCACATTAAATACAAAGGAGCTTCTCGATATTGCCCGTCTTCTTTCTATTACAGCACAGACTGTAGAATACGGCGATACGGAAGATGACATAATGGCATATGACTCCTTAAACAGCTATTTTGGAGAACTTGATTCATTAGAATTCCTTTACCAGAGAATTACACAGTGTATTTTATCTGAGGATGAGATCAGTGATGATGCCTCTTCCGCATTAAAAGACATTCGCCGCGAAATCAAACAGACAAATATCTCCATCCACAATAAGCTGACTTCTGTTATCAACTCACAAAATAACAAGACAATGCTTCAGGATGCGCTGATTACCGTCCGTAATGGCCGTTACTGTGTTCCTGTAAAAACAGAATATCGTAACGCCTTTCCGGGTATGATTCACGATCAGTCTTCTTCCGGTTCTACACTTTTCATCGAGCCGATGGCCGTTGTCCAGTTAAACAACCATTTGAAAGAATTAGATATTAAAGAAAAAATGGAAATCGAAAAGATTCTCCAGTCTTTAAGCGCACAGGCCGCTTCCTGCAGCCGTGAATTAGAGGAAAATCAGAAGATTCTGACAAAGCTTGATTTCATTTTCGCAAAGGCAAAATATGCAAAAGAATATCAGGGAACCGAACCGATTTTCAATACAGACGGAATTGTAGATATCAAGCAGGGCCGTCATCCATTACTTGACCCGAAAAAAGTCGTTCCAATCCATATTTATATTGGCGAGGACTTTAATATGCTTCTGCTCACCGGACCAAATACTGGTGGTAAGACCGTTTCCTTAAAAACAGTCGGTCTCTTCCAGCTTATGGGACAGGCAGGACTCCACATTCCTGCATTTCAGGGTTCCCGCCTTGCTGTATTTTCTGATATTTTTGCAGATATCGGAGATGAGCAGAGTATTGAGATGAACTTATCCACATTTTCATCTCATATGACGAACCTTGTCCACATTTTAGACGAAGCTGACCCCAATTCCCTCGTTTTACTCGATGAGTTATGTGGGGGAACTGACCCGACAGAAGGTGCGGCACTTGCGATTGCCATCTTAGATGATCTGCATACTGGCAAGATTCGTACTGTTGCAACAACGCATTATGCAGAGCTTAAAATGTACGCAATGGATACAGAAGGAGTTGAAAATGCCTGCTGTGAATTCGACCTTGAAACTCTTTCTCCAACTTACCGCCTTTTAATCGGTATTCCTGGAAAAAGTAATGCGTTCTCCATCAGTGAACGACTTGGTCTGCCAGACTACATTATCGATCAGGCACGCTCCCAGATTGATGCGACTGCCATTGACTTTGAAAACATGCTCTCTGAATTAGAGAAAAACAAAGCTGAAATTGAAAAAGAACAGTCTGAACTTTACAAGACAAAACAGGAAATCGAGAACTTAAAGAACAGCCTGAAAGAAAAACAGGATGACATTAAAGAAAAACGAGACAAGATGCTCCGTGATGCCCGCGAGGAAGCACGAAACATTCTCGAAGAAGCCAAGGAAGTTGCTGATGAATCCATTCGTAAATATCACGCATGGGGACAGCATCCAAAGCAGAACAACATGAAAAAAATGGAAGCACAGAGAAGTGATCTCCGAGGCCGCATGAGTAAGCTTGACAAAAAGCTCGCCTATAAGGCAAAGAAGTCTTCCACTATCTCCGATCCTTCTGACTTCAAAGTAGGCGATTCCGTATTTGTAACAACACTTTCCTTAAATGGAACTGTAAAAGAAGCTGCCAACAAGGATGGAGACCTTGTAATCCAGATGGGCTTCTTAAGTTCTGTAGTAAACTACAAAAACTTAGAACTTCTCGCTCCAGAAAAAGCACCGAAACCACAGCATCAGCCAAAAGACCGCTACAGTATCAATAAGGCTGCAACAATCAATCCGGAAATCAACCTTCTCGGAAATACTGTGGATGAGGCAATCGCCCGCCTTGAAAAATACCTCGATGATGCTATGATCGCCGGACTTACTTCTGTCCGAGTTGTTCACGGAAAAGGAACTGGCGCCTTACGAAAAGGTATCCACGAGTATCTCCGTAAACTGAAGTTTGTGAAGTCCTATAAGCTTGCAGAATTCGGCGAAGGGGATGCCGGGGTAACAATCGTAACTTTTAAGTAAATACTAGTTTTTAGAACTAAACAGACGCCGCTACAAAGAAAATTGCAGGCAGTTGCTCAAAAAAACAAAGAGAAGGAGTATTCTAAGCTTGATTTTGAGCAATCCGATAAAGGATATATATGTAGCGGCTGGCTACTTCAAGTCCTACTAGTCAGTTGAAAGACAGCTCCCCAAAAAAGCCCATAGCCTATATTTGTGGTCTTAACGAAGATTGAATGCGAACCTTTAAGGAATATTTAAACCGCAGCGATAGAGTCACAAATATAGGCTATGGGCTCTTGGGGGGGGAGCGTCTCCCTTGCCTGCGGCAACTCAGATTTACCATTCGTATTTGTGGAGTTGTCCTTCAAGCTTTAATTCTTTGAACCCCTGCTGTCTCAGTGCTTCATACAAAACAATTGCTACAGAGTTTCCAAGATTCAGTGAACGGATATGATCGAGCATTGGGATACGAACAGCGGTTTCTTTATGTTCAAGAAGAATTTCTTCCGGGATTCCGGCGCTTTCTTTTCCGAACATGATGTAGCAGCCGTCTTCGTATTCTACATCTGTGTAAGTTTGTTTTGACTTTGTGGTTGCCATATAGATTTTTGCTCCTGGATTCTTTGCAAGGAAGTCCTCGAAGTTCACATAAGTACGGACATCTAATTTATCCCAGTAGTCAAGTCCGGCACGTTTGAGCATTTTGTCGTTGATTTTGAAGCCAAGTGGCTCGATTAAATGAAGAACACTCCCTGTTGCTACGCAGGTTCTTCCGATATTTCCAGTATTAGCCGGCATTTCCGGCTCATGTAATACGATGTTTACCATAATATATTCCTCAACATTTCTTTTTATTTTTCAGTAAATAATTATCCTTTTCTACAAACACACTTCAGCTTTCACATGATAGCTGTATACTATAAATCTTTTTCCTGACGAAGCCTTGTAACGAAGTCTGCCATTCGTCCTAATGCTTCTTTTAATTCTTCAATGGAGTAGGCATAGGATACGCGAAGGAATCCTTCTCCGCACTCTCCAAATGCAGTTCCTGGAATGACAGCTACTTTTTCTTCCCGTAAGAAACGATTGGCGAATTCATCGGAGGTCATGCCAAATTCTTTGATGCATGGGAACATGTAGAACGCGCCTTCTGGCTCGAAACATTTCAATCCCATCTCCGAGAAAAGTTCTAAGACAAATCGGCGGCGCTGATTGTATGCATTTCGCATAATCTGAACGTCTTCTTCCCCGTTTGTCATTGCTTCGATTGCTGCGTACTGGCTTGTTGTCGGTGCTGCCATAATCGCAAACTGGTGGATTTTTAATATTTGCTGCATGATGAGTTCAGGACCTGTCGCAAATCCCATTCTCCATCCGGTCATGGCAAAGGATTTACTGAATCCATTGATGATAATCGTTCTGTCTCTCATTCCTGGCAGGGATGCGATAGAGCAATGGTCCTGTCCATAAGTAAGTTCTGCATAAATTTCATCGGAAATAACGTACAAGTCTTTTTCCTTTACGATTTCGGCGATTGGCTCTAAGTCTTCACGGGTCATAATCGCACCAGTTGGATTGTTTGGATAGGATAAAATCAGAATCTTTGTTTTATCGGTAATTGCTGCAAGTAATTCTTCTGGCTTTAACTTAAAGTGATTCTCTTCTTTTAAGTCAATTGTTACAGGCACACCGTCCGCTAACTTCACGCATGGGAGATAAGAGACGAAAGCTGGCTCTGGCAAAATAACTTCGTCTCCCGGATTCAGCATCGCACGAAGAGCAAGATCAATTCCCTCACTTCCACCGACAGTCACAACGATTTCGTGGGCAGGATTGTAAGTAAGTTCATATTTACGATACATGTAGTGTGCGATTGCTTTTCGAAGTTCTAATAATCCGGCATTGGATGTATAGAAAGTACGTCCTTTCTCTAAGGAATAGATACCTTCCTCACGGATATGCCACGGAGTATCAAAGTCCGGCTCACCTACACCAAGGGAAATAGCATCTGGCATTTCCTGTACTAAATCAAAAAATTTACGGATTCCTGAAGGTTTCATCTGTACTACTTTATCGGATAAAGGGTTTCTCATGGTGTCACCTTCATTCTGTTTGCCGGCTCTTTATCTATAAGAATCATGCCGTGATCTTTATATTTTTTCAGGACAAAATGTGTTGCTGTTCCGGCAACTGCTTCTAATGTGGAAAGCTTTGTGGAGACAAACATGGAGACTTCTTTTAAAGTTTTACCTTCTAAAAAGATAGCAAAATCAAAAGCTCCAGACATCAGATAAATGGACTTTACTTCCGGATAGTTTGTGATTCTCTCTGCCAGCTTTTCAAATCCCTGTCCTCTCTGTGGGGTAACACGCACTTCGATAAATGCAGTTACTTTCTCTGTGTCTGTCTTATCCCAGTTAATCAATGTCGGATAGCCACAGATAATCCCCTCATTCTCCATTTTTTCGATTTCTTCTAATACAACACTTTCGTCTGTTCCAAGCATGATAGCCAGATCGTGCAGGTCGATTCTGCTGTTATTTTCCAGCATTCTTAAAATTTCGTGACGCATTGTTCTCTCCTTTATATATTTTCTTTTCATTTATACTACCGCTGTTTTATATTGTCGGTCTTATATTTAAAAATAAAAAACTGATATCTAGATTATTTATAACTTCCAGAAACATAAATCCATCTGATGCTTGTATTATTTACAAATTTCAGAAATATCTGCCTGAACTTTATAATATTCGTCCATTTTCGGTGGTTCCAGAAAACGTGCTTCATCATCATAACGAATCAGTCGGTCATTCCCAGAAGTCGTCTGTCCGATTACTGCCGCTGCTACTCCTGCCTTCTGGAGCTGCTCTACAATTCTCGCTCCATTTGCACAGGCAAAAAGTAAAGTTCCACCGGAACGAAGCATATATGGATTCAGATTAAAGTATTCACACACCTCTATCGTATGCTGTTTTATCGGAATCTCTTTAAGATCGACAGACAGGCCGACATTCGCTGCCGCTGCCATTTCCCAGAGTGCGGCAAAAATACCACCTTCTCTTACATCGTGTACAGAAACAACTTCTTTTTCCTGCAAAATATCCGCTACTGCCGTCATGGATCCATCATCAAATAAATGCTTTGCCGCCTCAATATAGGACGGTGCGTATCTTTCTTCTAAACGTTTCGCATACTCAGCCGCAAGCATAGCCGCACCTTCTCTGCCGACCGTTCCTGCAACAACTAAATCTAAATCCGCATTCACTACAGCTATCTGCTTTGTGTTTCCCTTACTATCCGCTATGCTCTCCTTGCTTACTAGAATGCTCTCCTTATTTCTCGTGATGCTCCCCTTGTTTGCTGTAATGTCTTTCCTATTTTCTGTAATACTTCCCATTGCAGTAACCGATAAAATAAGTGTGCTGACATACGGTGACACCGCTGTATGCCCGGAAAGCACTAAAATATTTTCCTGCATACAAAGGCTGTCGATTTCTTTTATCAATGCCTTTAACTGTTTTTCCTCTGCTTCTTCCGGCATAAGAATACTGAGCGAAATCGCTTTTGGGGCTGCTCCCGCCGCTAACATACTATTTACCGCCCCATAGACAGCTCTTTTTGCAGCAAATGTCCAGCCTTCCACCGGATTTACTGCCATTGCCACACCGTTTTTTCCCGAAAATCCCTGTGTAAACTCTGGTATAAATTCCGGCACAAAAAGAACTCCGGCATCCTCACCGGGTGCCGGAGAGCCTTTTTCACTGTGGTTATGCAACTGTCTTAGTACCGAGCGTTTTAAAATACTCTCTTTTACCTTTCCTATCCGCATAATATACACTCCCACAGCGGAAGCAGGCTCACCGCCTACTCCGCCTTATTTGCTCCCTGATTATTATTTCCTGTCGTACCTGTGCTGCCTTCTGCTTTCTCACCAGCTTTTGCTGTCTCATCTTTCTTCTGCGTCGTTGGCTTTGGCACTTCCTTTTTCTTTGTTCCGACACGGACAACGGATGGAGTGGACATATAAGAACTGGAATTCACCTGCGTTCTCTTCGTCTCTTTTCCATCTATGTATACAACCTTCCACAGTCTTGCTGTGTAACCAGTACGTCCACGGGATTCTACAACTCGCTTGCCCTCTTCCATCGTGTTATCCTTAATTACTTTTTCAGAAGGACCTCTTGTAGAAACAGTCTCTGATACATACTCTACCTTTCGGTTTGAAGCACGATATTCCTTACCATAAATAGTAAATGTAATGCTGCTTCCTCCAGCTACTCCCTGAATATATACCGGATGATCAAGATTATTGGTAAACTTCAGATCCTTATCTGTTCCGGAAATCGCCGCATCCGCAGATAATGGAACATAATGTACCGTCATTGAATGATTCGATCGCTCTGTTACATTTAACTCTGCTCTTAAAACCGCATTGTAAAGTGTTGTAGATACCTGGCAGATTCCTCCACCATAAGTCTGCACTGTCTGTCCATTCGAATAAGAACCCGCAAGATGGTATCCATTATCCGCTGTAAATGGTGCTACTTTTGAATAAACAGAGAAAGAATCTCCCGGATACAGTAAAGTTCCGTTAATCAGGCTTGCTCCATTCTCTACATTAGCGCATCTTCCAGAAGCAGAGCCTGCATAAGATGTTGTAAATGTTCCAAGCACATCTTTAATCGCTGAAAGCTCCTTCTTCGTATGCTTTGCTTTATCTAATGTATAATCCATCGGAAATACAACAGACTTGTGATCCCAGTCTTTTTTGCTAAAGACTTCTGTAAGCTTGTCTGCATTTGCCTCAAAGTCGATATCTACACCATCTACCTGCTTTGTGATAACAAACTTTCCGTCTTTTCTTGTAATAGTGGCATCCTTTTTCTTTGCAAGGAACTTCTTCGCCTTCTTCTTAACAACCTTCCTCGTCTCTGCCTTATCTACAGAAAAGGTAAGTGGAAAATCCATTCCTTCCTTTTCAAGCTTTCTTACTTCAATGACACGCTTAAAGACATTCCCTGTCTTTCCAAAATCATATGCTTTCTCTACCACATCCATATTTGTACATTTCAGGTCAATATCAGAAAGAGCAAATGTACTCTCTTTCTTTTTCACCTGCAATGTAACCGTTTCCTGCGATACCTTATCTACATATTCCTGTACTTTTGCCTTTGCCTCTTCCTGTGTCATTCCGCCGACAGACATCCCCTGAATTGTCATTCCCGGATAGATCGCGTCAATATTAATATACTTGGAATAGTAATAATAAAACGCTGCCCCGCCGCCTGCTAAAATAAGAAGAAGCAATACAAGTATGATAATCCCTACTCTTTTTTTCATATTGCACCCTTTTACTTTCTTTCTTAAAATTCCATTAAATAAAACATCACTCTACCCTATAGATCATGATTTATTTAATTCATTTCTCTCATTCATATTCAAAAACTCTGATGTGTTTTTGAATCCTACATCATCATTGCTGGAACGACTGTTGTGATAACCATCGCGATAACTACTAATACAACTACAACTGTAGCAATTCTCTGTCTTTTCTTTGTGCCATCTGACTTCATACTAAAACTTCCTTTCTAAAATAAACTATATAAAATGCGTCCGTCTTCATTTCTAACTTCATATAGTGATTTCGCATCTTTCAAAGATACAGCACTTCAGAACAGAAATCACTATATCTATCACTCTGACCTTGCTATGGCGCTTACTTGAAAAATACTTTTATTGTTATAAACATACAGACTTTTTTTGTTCTCCTGAACATTCTTTTTTATTTTAAGTCATTTCTGTCGTACATTCAAGTCTCTATTTTATCAGGATTTACTATCCTATATCATTATCAACAACATCGTAACCTGCTGTTCACTTATTATAATATTTCCCACTCTACAGTTCTAGCCGCCCGATTTAGCGGATTCCTTCTGCTATAATCAAATAAGCAAAACACCTGTTTTTTCTCCACCTGCCCACTCTGCTCAAACTTCTTTATATTAATTTCAAATACTTCGATATGACTTTGGTTGGCTGCCCTCTTTGAATCATAAATTCCTGCCTGCACATCTTCTGGAAAAAGTTTTTCTCCCTGTTCTCTGTATAATGCTTTCCACTCTTTCTTGTATTGTGCGGTATCTTTTGCCCATGCAGGTCTTCCTTTTACATTTTCTCGAAGATACATATCATATAGCATAATCTCATCTAAAGTATCCCATTCATTTTCATCTATATGTTCTCTTAAAAACTCCCGAAGAATATTATACTTTTCAAGTCGGTTGTGATTTAGCTTATGATAGCTTTTTCCCCGGTACCACGCTGAAAACATTTCATAGAAGCGGAATGGACTCTCAAAAAATGGTACGGCATATTTTAAAGTTAATGTATACTGGCCACTGTTGTAATAGAGTTCTACAAGCTCCTCCACACCTTTTAATAAAATAATCTCGTCATAAGACAGCCATTTTGTTCCAAGTACTTCGTATGGCGGCTGATTTCGATATAAAATATTGTATTTTTTAACCTCTTCCTCCATCACTGTTCCCTTTAACACTTTAAGGAATCCAAGTTGAAGCTGGTCTGGCTTATGCGCATATAAATCATCAAAGGATACTCCAAATCTCTCATAATTCTCATACGGCAGCCCCGCAATCAAATCCAGATGCTGATGAATATTTCCCAGTGCATGCACTCTGTCTACATAATGGAAAAGCTTCTCTAAATCCATATGTCTGTGAATCGCATCGACTGTCTCCCCATTTGTGGACTGCACTCCAATTTCAAGCTGAATCAATCCTGGACGCATCTTTGCAAAAAGCTCTAACTCCTCCTCACCAAGCAAATCCGATGAAATCTCAAAATGAAAATTCGTAATTCCATTATCATGCTCCACCAGATAACTCCAGATATCAATTGCCCTCTGTCTGTTGCAGTTAAATGTCCTGTCAACAAACTTGACCTGTGGAACTTTTGCTTCAAGAAAAGCATCCAGCTCTTTTTTCACAATCGGCAAAGAACGAAATCTTACCGTCTTATCCACAGAAGAAAGGCAGTAACTACAACAGAACGGACATCCTCTGCTCGTCTCATAATATAAAATCTTATGTTCAAAAAGATGAAAATCCTCGTACACAAATGGAATCGTATCCATATCCATCAATGTGGCAAAACCTGTATTGATGATTTTCGTTTTATTTCCTATATTGCTCTCAGCATTTCCTAAAGCTGCTTCTCCTGAAAAATCCCGGACTGCAATTCCCTGTAACTTTTGGAGCTTTGACATATCTATATAATTCGTTGGATAGACATTATCTTCTCCTGCGAAATGTTTATCTTCTATATCTTTTTCCTCTTTTACAGCTTGTTTCCTTTCTATGGAATATCTCTTTTCCACAATTCCTGATAAGACTTTTTTACTTTCTAATTGTTTGTATACATCTTTAATCCGACATTTTTCCTCCACTGTTAAGCGAATCAGTTCAGAGAAAACTTCCTCTCCCTCTCCCTGCATAATCAGGTCAAATGCCGGATTCTCTATCAAAAATTTATTCGCTGCATAAGAAACTTCCGGACCACCAGCCCAAATTTTCACATCAGGACTCACTTTCTTAAGCTCCGCCGCCAGTTCGCGCACAAAAGAAATATTCCATATATAGCAGGAAAAAATAACAACATCAGCCTTTTCCTCATATAAATCCTGTAAAATATCCTCTACATAATTATTAATTGTATATTCTTTTAAAATAATCTCCGCTCCCGGAATCTTCTTCCTGTCTGCATATGCTTTCAGGCTGAAGATTGCCAGATTTGAGTGGATATACTTTGCATTAATTCCGCATAATAAAAAGCGCATTACATACTCCTTCCAACAAAAATAAATCCTGCCAGGCAGGTTCTTTTATCAATATGGGATTCAAATAGAACTTCCCGGCTCTGTTTGAATAAAAAACCTACGGAAATGTACTCCGCAGGCTGATTTTAATTCGAACGTTTTCAGTATAACATGAGATGAGCGTTTTTAATAGGGGAATATTGTTTAAATGGCTAAACTGACGCCCCTTATCCTTTGTAATATACAAAGGATAAGAGGGCTGTCCATTCTTAAACCTCCTAACTATAAACTCCCAATCTAGCAAGTCTGTTAAAAACTTAGAAAAGTGAATTAATGAACTTTCGTTTTCTATAAAGCTATAATCTTCTGAACAATTTCAAAAAACCCCTTGCATTTTCAAAAAAACTGTGATAGAATAAATTTCGTTGTGAGACAGTACATCACATGCGGGTGTAGTTCAATGGTAGAACACTAGCCTTCCAAGCTAGATACGTGGGTTCGATTCCCATCACCCGCTTTTGTTTTTTCAAAATTGTTAAAACTTTTCAAAAAGTTCTTGACAATTAGAAAATATATGATATACTAGATACAGTTGAATAATTCATTTAAGTTTTATGCACGAGTGGCTCAGTGGTGGAGTATCGCCTTGCCAAGGCGAGGGTCGCGGGTTCGAATCCCGTCTCGTGCTTTTTTTGTTGTCTTTTTACACATCTAACTTATAGTAAAATTATTAAAAATGGAGATGTTACATTACTATTCCACTGTAACATCTCCGTTTTTTTACTTACTGGTAATTAGCTATCTTGTAAACGAAATGATAAATTTTTAATCCATACAAAATAAGAACTTGCCAACAGGATACTTGATAAGAACCACGTTATACCAAAGAAACTATATTTAACGTTCGACCATAGAATATACGCAACAAACAATACTATCGCAATATAAAATAAAATACTTACAATCTTCCATAGCAGCGAATCATCGGAAGAATAACAAATTTTTCTTATATCAACATATTCATTAGTTTGATAAATCAAGGTGATGATGATCAATACGATAGAACTAATAATTTTTATAATAGCTGCTCCATAATTCCACATTATAGGAAAGATCAATAACACTATTGTATTACTAACTTTAGAACCATCCGCCGTATCCATCATAATTTTTACATATTCATAAGATAGTAAGTAATTAAGCCATGTTAAAAACAAAATAAATACTAAAAATATCTTCTTTTTCATTGCCTCGCTCCTTTAATCTGGATGTATTATTTAACATCTTCTATTGATTGCGTTGAAGCTTCTTTGGCAGCTTCCTGTTGATCTTCTTCACCTGCTTTATCATACCATTTTTGTGCTTCTTCTCCTTCTAACGTAGTGAACGTACCATCTCCATTAGGAATATCAACTCTTATGACCTGTCCTCCCTGGTCAACAGAAACAGACTCATCAACCACATTACTTGTTTCTGACCGGTCTGTAAAAGTACAAGCATTTAATGACAAAGCTACTGTCACTGCCATAACCAGTAATATTTTTTTCATGATAGACCTCTTTTCGTTTTACTTTTTTGCTTTCTTTAATGTAGTATTACTTTTTATAATACATATCTTCTTCCACGTTTTCAAGATAAATCACTTCAGGTTAATGATTATTTTTTCCAATAAAAAAAGAAGCCAGCTATATAACCGACTTCTTCTAGAACGTATTTGAAAAATGCTTTCTGCAAGATGTGCGTCGCAATTTGCGGGAGATTTCGCCTGAATGAAGGCGGCGTAGCGGGCTACGGCAACTGAATGAAGGCAAAATATACCGTAAATTAAGGCGTGCAGGTTGTAGGAATGATTTTTCAAACACGCTCTAAACTGTGTAAAAAATTCTCTGTTCAAAATTGATTCAATCTATCTCTTACAATGACTTTCTAAACTCTTCTTCAATTCCTATAATTGTCTCGATCAAATCGTCTGCTCTTTGATACTTATATCTTCCAAACATAATTCCCCAATCTATCATGAGTGACAGTACCGTTGCATTACGTTTGGCATCTTTATCTTCGATTATATCAAAGTCTGGATATGGTATCTCACTTACGGAGCGGAACCAGTTTACCATGCTGGCGTATCCTGGTACATCTTCCATGACTTCCTGCAAGATGCTCTGTAAAAGTCCCTGCTGTCCACGGTACCTTTCTTTTACACTCTTTTCCCAACATAAGGTAAATGTCTTCATATATGTTTCGATTAATGACTTAATCGTTGCTAACAAATATGCCTTAAACTGCTTTCTGCTCTGCTCGGACGGGAAGCGTTTAAAGCAGGCTGCACAGTACTGGGAAATGAGGTTGCCAACCAGATAACCGAGGTCATAACCAAATGGTCCCATGAAAGCAAATTCCATATCGATTACTTTCATCTTATCTCTTGATGCCATAATATTTGATGTGTGCAAATCGGCATGAATCAATCCATCTGCATGGCTCATAAACTTACGGCGGAGCTTATAAAGCTCTGTGCGGTATCTGGAATCTTTACTGAACTGATCTGCAAAATCTGCAAAGTTCTTCCCTAACGAATAATCAACATCGCAGCCAAAGCAGTCTAAAAACATCTGGTCTTCCATAATCTTTCGAAGCTCCGTATTTTCAAAATGCTTTTGCAATCCTCGATACTGTTCACGGGACAGATAATATTCTGATGTGCAAAATTCTGTCTTTGCCATAAATTCGCCACACTGACGGCCAAGTTCCGGGAACATCTTATTCTTATTTAACTGAAAACGCACTACCTTTAAATCAGATACATCTTCCATCACAAAGATATTATTTTCCCTGTCCTGAAACTTAAGATATGGCACATATTCCGGTGTAATCGCATAGAAAATACGCATACTATTGTATTCAAGACGATTACGGTATGTTGCGATCTCCTGCTGGCTTACCCTGCTGATTTCTGTTCCCTGCTTCAGCACCAGAGATTCCTTCGGTGTCTGCACCCTGTAAATGTAATTCACATAGCCGTCTCCGTCCTCTTCCTCTGTTCCCTCTCCAACCATACTGATCTGCACAGGAAGAGAATCATCAAAATCTGGCATATGCGCTTTTAAATACGGAATAATATTTTCCTTCGTAATCTTAATCATATAATTCCCCCAATAATCTTCTATTCAAATCTATATTTATCTGCAACTATCTGCGATTATCATTTAATTACATAGACAAACTTTCTCATAATCATTATAGCCTAATATTATGAACAAAAAAAGCAAAATGTTTGTCTGTGAAGTGGGAAAAAATGTGGCATTGGGGACAGACGAAAACCTGAAAATCCTCATATATCACAAATGCTTCGTATCACTGCGTCCAAACTGCTCAACCGCAATTTGAACTTGCTCTAAGGCGCATTTGTGATATATGAGGATTTTCAGGTTTTCTGTGTATTGAACATTCCATGTTTGCCACTTCACAAGCTAGATGCTGTGAATATTAACCTCAATTGCTATGACTCATATTATTAAATTTGATTCCTTCTGGCATTCTTTATTGCCTTTTTTGAGAAAACAGAAGCTCGATAATAGATAATATATATAAGAACTGTGACTTTAGAGCAAGCTCTTAATGCGGCTGAGCATTAAGAGTGCAGTGACACGGAACAGTTCTTATATATATTATCTATTATCGAGCTTCGTTTATTTTCTCAAAAAAGGCAATTAAAAAATGCCCAGAACCGGAATCGAACCAGTGACACGAGGATTTTCAGTCCTCTGCTCTACCAACTGAGCTATCTGGGCATTCGTTGTATTGCTACAACGTCTAATATTTTACTGTATAAAGTGCTTTTTGTCAATATGAAATGAATAAAAATTCATAAAAAATGCAAAATATTTATTCTCCATATTCTGCAATCCATTCTGAAACAGTGGAAAATATCTCTTTATTCAGGCTATAATATGTCCATTTTCCATTCTTTCGTGCCTTTACTGCTCCTGCCTGCAGTAAAATTCTCATGTGGTGTGACAGTGTGGACTGTCCAAAGTCCATTTCGTCTAAAAGTTCGCTGGCATTATATTCCCTTTCACGAAGTAAATCAAGAATACGAAGTCTGTTCTCATCAGACATTGCTTTTAATACTCTTGCGTGAACGACAAACTTTTTATTCATATTATGATGATGCTCCTTTCATCTATCAATTTAAAATCTGAACATTAATAATAATGCTCTACTTTAGAGCGTGTTTGAAAAATGCTCTAGCAATGCAATCTGCGGCATATTGCAACGCCGCAGATAAAATATCTGATTATGTTATGCTAATGAAACAAAACTCTCGTTAAGAAATCCCTTTTGTTAAATCTCCCATATTCCTTCCTTGTTCTCCGTTGTCTGAAGCTCAATCTTCTTATCAGAATCTTTAATCTTGATTTCCGGATTCTTTACGATTACCTTTGTATGTGCCGGAACAGACTTCGTTACAAATGCTCCACCTGCTACGATAACACCCTCACCGATTTCTGTCTCTCCACCAAGAATACTGGCTCCAGAATATACCGTAACGTTATCTTTGATCGTCGGATGTCTCTTCTTACCCTTTAACTTCTGTCCACTTCTTGTAGAAAGCGCACCTAAAGTTACTCCCTGATATAACTTCACATTATTACCAATCTCTGTTGTCTCACCAATTACAACACCAGTTCCATGGTCAATAAAGAAATATTCCCCAATCTTTGCGCCAGAGTTAATATCGATTCCTGTACGGCTATGTGCATATTCCGTCATAATTCGAGGAAGGAATGGCACATCCTGTGTATACAGCTCATGAGCGATTCTATAAACAAAAATAGCAAACAGTCCCGGATAAGAAATAACAACATCCTCTCTGCTCTTTGCAGCAGGGTCGCCGTCAAATCCAGCCTGCACATCTTTTAAAAGCATCTGCTGTACATATGGAAGCCTCTTAAAAAATTCCTCACAGACTTCTTCTGCCCGCTCACTGATCTCTTCCTCTGTATACTTTTCATAATCTCTATAATACAAAGAAATCTCAATCTGCGGTTTTAACTTACCATAAATATCTGTCAGACGGTCACCGATAAAATACTGTGGTGAAATGAGTGCAATATTCTCCTCACCAAAATATCCCGGAAACATTACTCTCTTTAAATCCTTTAAAATACGAATAATACAGGAACGGTCAGGAAGGCATCTCTCCCCTCTTGATACGATAAAATCAGTTTTATGGCAGCTTTCCGTCATATCGGCGGAAGCGTTTAAAATAATGTCTTTCATTGTCTCTTTCATAACTTAAGTCTCCCAATTTTTTCAGAAAAAGATTTAATCTCTTTCTAAAATATGTATTACTACACTTATTTTATTTATGCTAAATTATACCAAACAACTCCTAGAAATACAATTCTAACATAAAAATTTCACATTTGCCATTTCTATAACGATTTTTCTTTCCATTTTCCACATCGATAATGAATCACATAGAATATCGCTCTGACCACCCAGTCAAGTACCATCGCAATCCATGCGCCAAATACGCCAAATCCCATATATTTTCCAAAAATAAAGGCACAGGCAATACGGAACAGCCACATAGAAGTTACGCCGACAACCATCGTAAAACGGACATCATTTGCGGCACGAAATACATTTGGCAGGGCAAATGCAGCCGGCCAGAATATCATTGCCATGATACTGTGGAGTATCATAATCTGCGTTGCATAACCGCTTGTTTCGGGGGATAAATTATAGATTTTCAACATAAATGGTAACAAGAGCATCATAACGATGCAGGTAATCCACATACAAGTGTAGGTGAATTTTAACAGACGTTTCGCAAAGTATTCTGCCTGTGGATAATCTCCCGCACCGACACATCGGCTGATTACTGTCACAGTTGCAAGCCCCAATGCCATTCCTGGCAGGATTTCAAAATATGCCAGCGAATTACTTACGGCATTCGCTGCGATAGATGCCGTTCCAAACGTGGAGATCAAGCTTAAAAGAAGGATTTTCCCAAGCTGAAACATACTATTTTCTATGCCATTTGGCACGCCAATATGAAGGATTTTTCGAATCATTTTCCCGTCAAATTTAAACAGATTCATTCCCTTCAATGTAAGTATATGCTTCTCATCATGTAAAAGCCATACCATCAAAAATGCAGCTACCACACGGGATAATAATGTTGGTATCGCAACACCTTCTACCCCTCTATGAAAGCCAAATACGAGGATAGCATTTCCACTTACGTTAATCACATTCATAATACAGGAAACATACATCGAAGTTTTTGAATTTCCCATTGCACGAAACAGAGCCGCTCCACCGCAATACACTCCAAGAAAAGGAATCGAAGCTGCAGATATCAGCAAATATGTATTACAATTCGCCATAACATCTGCCTCGATCGAGCCAAAAACTGTATGTAAAATAAAATATTTACCAAGATAGATAAGTAACATAATGGCTATAGACATCCACACCATAAACTGCATCATCTGTCTTCCGGCATAGGCAGCCTTTTTCTTATCTTTGGCACCAAGATATTGTCCCGAAACAACAGCTCCTCCTGTTGCCAGTGCATTAAAAATATTGATAAGCAGGATGGCAATTGAATCAACCAGTGAAACTGCGGACACCGCCGCTTCACCAACCTGCGCTACCATAATTGAATCGGAAAGGCCGACAAAGACACTTAGAAGCTGCTCCAGAAACAAAGGCAGAATCAACGCTGTCAATGCTTTATCGGAAAAGAGAAGCTCGGTCTTTCCAGTCCAGGGTTTTCTTTTGAATAATGACATTTGTATCTCCTTTCTTTCTAATTGGCAAAACAGACGGAAACTAAGGAATATGCTATGCCAATCTGTGACTTTCGTCGCGGCATGTTGAATGCTCGCTTACGCGCTCGTATCCAACACTTGCTCCCAGGCCACAGATTGGCATAGCATATTCCTTAGTTTCCTGTCTTTGACAGTTCAGAAGGACAAAGGGCATTCAAACTGTCATATTCTGCTTACTCAAAAGTTGTATTTGGCAAATGGTAGTTCTCTGGTCTGATAAAGACGAGCTTTAAAAAGAAGAATTAGAGAACAAATACTATTTTTTCAGAGCGAGGATTGAATGCGAGCCCTTAGGCGAATATTCAACCCGCAGTGATAGAGTCACAAATATAGGATATCTTCTCACTTTGAGAGCGTCTGTTTTGCTTTTGCCTGCGGCAAATACTATTTTAGAAGCCGCCTCCAGAAACATCGAGTTTGCCATCATCATCTGCCGCAGTTCCATTCGAACCGCACCAGTTACAAACTACCTTATCGGAGCCGTCATAACAGCTTACCTTACCGCAGTTTCCGCAGACAAAACATTTCTTTGCGCCGCAGTAAGGGCAGCCTGGATATTCTTCGTCAGTGTAGAAACTTCCGGTAAAGTTGATTTTATCGAAGCCTTCTTTTTCTGCTGTTTCTTCTTTTAATTTAAATGCCCAGGTACGAACCCAGTCATTATCTCTTTTTTCAATTCGGATTCCGTAAAGCTTATCCTGAGCACATTTTGCCAGAATTACGCTTGCTTCTTTTTTCATTCTGCTTCCTCTCCTTCCTGATAAACGAAAGCAATGGATATATCGTCACCGCTGCCTTCTCTTGTCCTTTTTTCAAAATTCCGCTTTAAACTTTTTTGCATTTTTTCCGTATCATGAAACATGTGAGAAAGCAATCCATGATATTTCAAAAAGTCTTCTTCGCTTGCAAATGATTTGAATAACCCGTCTGTGGATACGAATAATGCTTTTACTGTTTCTGTGGTATACCAGTGTTCAAAGAAATGAATCGCATCGGTATTGCAGAGGGAAGAGGTGTAGTTTGCATGGGAATTTTTGTCCTCGAGCGGAATATACAGTTCCTTATCTCCTCCGAGTACAACAAATCCACCATCGCCAAGAATCATTCCATAGGAAAAATCTTTTGTCAAAACGGCTGCCAGTACGGTACTTCCGTAAATGACTGCAGTTCTAAGTTTTCCTTTTGCCTTTTCCGGAATCTTATTCTCTTCTTCCTCGGTCAATGGATTTTCTAAATGATATTCCTCTACGGCCTCTCTCCATTTCATAAGAATCTGCTTTTCCATCTGTGCCAGAATAAATTCGGGATGTTTAAAAAACTGCTCCTTAAAGTCTGGACGGTTCATATAATTTTTCAATAACTTTGTCGTAATCTTTACAGCAATCCTTGAACCTACATCGCTGCGGAAATGCTTGGCGCTGCCATGTCCATCTGCCACAACAGCAATCGCAAACTTGTCAGTGACTACCGTTCCTGAACTGTCCTGACAGACAATACCCTTTCTAATATGGCTGTCTCCGATTACTGTAGAATGTACTCCCTGAAACATTCTACCATCCCTCATCAAATTCAATATCCATATCGTCAAGGTCAGTGAGATCATCCATTCCTAAAATATCCTGTTTCATTTCCTGAACTGCCTCTACCATCTGCTCTTTCTTAGCGCCTGCTACTTCTGCAAGGGAACGTTCTCCAGTTGCATCGGTAAGTGTCATGCTCGTGCTTCCGATTTTTGAAGAAGTAACCGCAATTTCACGAACAAGCTTTTTCAGCATTTCTGCACCGCATGCCTGAAGTACCAGTTCCTCATCATCGGTAAATTCGCGAAGCACATCTAAATCTACGTTAGAACCGATTGCCAGTGCGATTTTTAAGCCATACTGAAACCAGCGGTTCTTCTTCAGCATCTCGAAACCTTTTTTATAGTTATCAGTTGGATAACCGTCTGTCATAAGGAAAATAACTGGCGCATAAGAGAGGGATGGCGCTCTTAAAAAGCTGTTTCTTGAAAGCTTCTGGCAAAGTTCCTCACAGGCATCTCCCAAATCTGTTACGCCATCTGCTCTTAAGTTCTCCCATCTCTGATATTCTTCGATCAATACTGGTTCTGGTGTAATCCACTCACATCCAGAAGAAAATGACATTACGGCAACTTTTACATCGGTTCCTGCCTCACCAACGCCGATCAATTCCGGTAAGATGTCTCCCATAACACGATTTAACGATTCAAGCTTTGAACCTTCCATACTTTTTGAAGTATCTACCAGGAAAAAAATGACCATGCTTTTCTTGGCAGGCGGCATTGTCTCTAACGGGTCAATTGCCTCTATATTTTCATCAAACTGTCTGCTCATCCTCATCTTCCTTTCTCTCCTCCACCTGCTGCATCAGACGGAGATTCCATTCTTCACCCAATTCAAATCGGACAGACATTCCATTCCAGATAGGAATTCCCTGTCCATTCGGAATATCTTTTATTTTTCCGTCAGGATAAAATCCTCTCCACACACCCTGACTTACATTTTTAATACCATACAAGCCCTTTTTCTGACGATTCTCCACGATCAGGCCTGTGACCGTATCTTTATCCATCGGATTCCTTCCCGTCTGGCATTCGTAAAGCTTTTCGCCTTCTGCAAGAAGAATCCTGTCCATTCCATTGGTCAGTGGGTAGTAAATCTTTCCACACTTTGGACAGGCAAATGTTCCATTTTCCTTTGGAAGCAATCGATAAGAAAATCCGTGAAAACCACAGTGACAGGACTTATAGTCCATCGCCATACGAACAAGGAGCTGCTTCCAGTCCACCTCTGTCGGACGAAGTTCTCTAAGCCTTCCCCCATCAAGAAATGCCTTCTGGAACATTTTCTGCAAAATCTCCGGATACTCGTTCCAGTACTGAATCAGCTTGTCCTGAATGCCTTTTACTGGAATATTTTCTTCCTCGCCCGGCTCCATGCAGAAGCGTCCTTCTCTCGCCCGGAAAAGTTCTTTTTCCTCCGGGGAAAGAAAACAGCGGTTCACCATCTTTTTTCCTTCAAATGGAGAACCTGTGTGGAAGAAATATTCAAATAAATACACTGCCATAAAGTAGCGGTCTGTCTCTAAAGAATAGCATTCTTTAAAAGTTTCGAGTGTTTCCTGTTCTTCTGTTTCAGATAATAATTTTTCCTGCTCTTCTGCTAATGCCTCTGCCAATTCTGGGGCAAGAAATTCTGTAAATTCTATTTCAGCGGCATCTGGTTCCTTCACATATGCCTCTCCAAGAAGTTCTTCCCCCTCAAAATGAAACGCTCCATTTTTCAGGTTAAAATAAAATACATCTGGAGAAACGCTGCAATACACCTTCCCTTTTTGATGAATCTCCTCAAAAAACCTCGCAAACTGAAATGCACCTTCTATCATGGCATTCATCGAAGAAAAATATGCTGGTCTTAAAACCTTTTTCCCGGTTTCCGCATCAATCACAAACTGCCTTTCATCACAGATCTGCGCGAGGGAAACCCAGTCATTTTTATTAAAATTACTCATTCTATCCTCCTACCTACAGGAGAATCTTTGCAATCAGATTATCTCCAAAGTCAATCTCTAATCCTTTCCAGATTGGCACACCTTTTCCCGGTCCAACTTCTCTGACAGAGTTATCCGGGAACTTCGCTTTCCAGACATCACCGGACATATTTTTAATGCCAAATAAGCCTTTCTTTAAACGGTTTTCAATGACCATTCCCGTAACAGATTCAAAATCATCACTATTTTTCTTTGTCAGGCATTTGTATAACTTTGCGCCAAGATTCAGTGGAAGTTCATAGTCTTTCACACCCATTGTGTAAATGGTACTTCCACAATTACGGCAACGTAATGTATGTTCTCCTGTCTTTTCAAATGCAGAAGAAAATGCGGTCTTTCCACAGCTACAGTGAATAATATCCAGTTTTAGCTGAATAAGCATCTGAATCCAGCTCTTTTCGATAATCCGGGCATTTGGCTCCTGGATTCCATAAGTAAAGGAAAGGGTAAATGCCTCTCTGATAAAGTCCGGGTAAATCTTCCACAGCTTGATAACATTATCGTGTACCCCATTAACCGGACGGTTTGATGCATTATTCGGATCATAAATAAATACCGGATCTTTTCCATAATGAATCAGGTCATTTTCTTCAGTCATAACGACACACTGAAGTACCTTACTTCCTTCTAACGGGTCCCCACGGAAGAACAGCTTAAATAAAACAACTGCCAGTGAATATCTGTCTGTCAGCACATCCGGCTTTGCGATACCTCGAACAACTTCCGGCGCCATAAAACCCGGCATGCCGCCGATTCCGAAGTTATCACCATCCGCTGCCACATTATCACAGTCACAAACTAACACATCGCCGCTTCTCGTATCAATAAAGAAACCGCCATCATTTAAATCCTGATAACTTTTTCCTGATAAATGCAGGGCACGAAAGGCCTTAACAATATTAATGGCCGCTGTGAGCATCACATCAAGAGAAGCAAACTTCACCTTAATCTTTCTCGCCGGCTGCCCCTTCACTCTCGGTTTCTCCCAGCGGTATCCATTATAAATATCAGTAAATGATTCATATCCTGACGGAGCAAGCCGCATCAGATAACCAAATGCACCATTTTTCTTTGTCTCTGTTAAAAATAACGGCCAGATAAACTGCTTGCCACCCTCCGGCGCACCATCCTCAATATTCTTTCGAAGATTATTGCGAAATGCCTCCGGATTTTTAATACGGCTGATAAAATACCATTTAAGCGCATACTCCCTGCCATTATAACGGACAAGATAAACAATACCCTGCCCACCTCGTCCAAGCTCTCTGCAGACAACCGCCTCGCCGCCTGCCTC
>ERZ791871.703-NODE-703-length-37920-cov-5.753123_pt1 | contig 37920 bp, 41 predicted proteins | sample MGYA00510280_ERZ791871 | MGnify/ENA primary metagenome ERZ791871 (study PRJEB30046, sample SAMN00792111) | human gut metagenome | study: EMG produced TPA metagenomics assembly of the A metagenome-wide association study of gut microbiota in type 2...
CATTAAACGATCGTTTTTTTATAGGAAATGATATTTATGCGGACAGCTTCTATGCGTTATTGCTGTTTAAGTATAGCGTGTAGAACATATGGCAATAAATCAGGACTCGTGGTAGGGTTAGTGCGCGAAGCGCATCCAGTCGGGTCGTAATCTTCGAAATTGCCGGTATAAACACGAGCTTTTGTTAAAAAACAATCAATGATAACGACTGATAAATTAAACTGGTATGCCGCCTATACCCGTGTAAATCAAGAATTGGTCATTAAAAAGAAACTAGACGAATTAGGGGTAGAAAATTACCTGCCGCAGGAAGAGCGAGTACGTGAGACTCCACTCGGTCGAAAGAAGATTAGGGTGCTTCTAATTCATGGTTTGATCTTTATCCGGACAGATAAGGCGACTAGTTTCTCTTTACTGAATGATCACTTGTTGAATATTGTTTACTTGAAAGATCGTGAAGGACGTTGTTCATTGATTATTCCGGATAAACAAATGGAAGATTTCATGTTCTTGTTAGACTTTTCTACCGATGGTGTAAAGGTGCTGAATAAAGACTTGAAAAGAGGAGATCGTGTACGAGTAATTAAAGGACCATTGTTAGGTTTGGAAGGAGAACTGGTACGCTTGAAAGGACACAAGCGGGTTGTCATTCGATTGGATGGAGTGGCGTCTATTGCCACGTCTTATATACCTAGTTCGTTTTTGGAAAAAATAGAGTAAGGAAATAATGGAAAAGAATTTATTTCGGGAAGTGTACAAGCAGGTGTGTGGATTGGCGTTGAAAGATTGTCCCCCCTCGTCTCTGTCGGGACTTTTGCATGGTTACTTGTCGGTTTACTCGATGGTACGGGTGTATCCATGGTTAGAAGATGAGTATGGTTGTCTTTGGGATATTCACGATCGAATACGAGAGATTGCCCGGGTTATTCAGGAATTATTGAAAGATAAAGATATTCCGGTAGATACTCGTGCAGGGTATGTGGTGGATTTGATGGATGCTTACTTGTTGTATTCGGATTTGAAATTCTTGGATACGGCATTAGATACTGCTTATGAGATTCTTATTCCTAAAGGAAGCAATAAGATTGTGTTGCCTTGCCGTACACCGAATATTTGCCGACTGCTTTGTAATTGCTACTATTTTACGGGGGAAGATGAATGTGGGGTGTTAGCTAAAAATCTTGTGACTGAAGCTTTGGGGGTAAGTAGGAAATTTAGTTGTGAGGAGTTGGGGGATTGGTGGGAAGCAATTTGCTTTTATGAGGATGTTGTTGGTGCAATGGAATTACCACCAAAAGAGCAAATTCGTTTGGAAGAGGAACGAATTCGTTTGACAATTTCCGTGAGACAATGGAAAGATGAGATGATCGAGCGTTTTATAGAGGAGACAGGTGAGGATTTTGGAATATTAGCAAATGTGTTTAAGGTTTTGGCAAAACGTAATTTTTATGAATATAATGAATTGAACGGTAAGATTTTTCATTAGGGGTTGTTTTTGCTTTATAGCGTTCCCTGGAGAATTACTAGCTGGGAGTAAGCCATTACAAGCGGAAACTGGAGAATACTGTACGATAAATAAAACAAATAGTACCGCATTTAAGTTGAAAAATTCGTTATACGAGAAATTGGATAAGATTGCAAATTAAATAGAAATGTCTCGATATGAAAATAGTAATAGTGGGAACCGGATATGTCGGTTTGGTTTCAGGAACTTGTTTTTCAGAGATGGGAGTGGATGTTACTTGTGTAGATGTAGATCGAAAGAAAATCGATAAACTGCGGCAAGGAATTATCCCAATATACGAACCCGGTTTAGAGGAATTGGTCAGTAAGAATGTTAATGCCGGTAGATTACATTTCACGACAGATTTGAGGGAGATACTTGATGAGGTTGAGGTGGTGTTTAGTGCGGTAGGTACTCCCCCAGACGAGGATGGTTCTGCCGATTTGAAATATGTGTTGGAAGTGGCTCGTTCCGTGGGGCAGAATATGAAAAAATATCTTGTAATTGTTACTAAAAGCACAGTCCCTGTTGGTACGGCACTTAAAGTAAAGAATGCAATTCAAGAGGAATTAGATCGTCGAGGTGTAAATATTGAATTTGATGTGGCTTCAAATCCGGAATTTTTGAAAGAGGGGGCAGCTGTTCATGATTTTATGTCGCCGGATCGTGTTGTTGTTGGTGTTGCAAACGAGCGGGCAAAAGAGATCATGTCTCGGTTGTATAAGCCGTTTATGTTGAGTGGGGATCGGATGATATTCACGGATATTCCTAGTGCGGAGATGATCAAATATGCTGCTAATTCGATGTTAGCTACCCGGATTTCTTTCATGAATGATATGGCAAATTTGTGCGAGCTTGTTGGAGCTGATATTAATATGGTTCGTAAAGGGATTGGTACAGATTCCCGGATTGGTAAGAAATTTCTGTATGCCGGTTGCGGTTATGGAGGAAGCTGTTTTCCCAAAGACGTGAAAGCGTTGATCAAGACTGCAGAGCAAAATGGCTACGAGATGCAAGTCTTGAAAGCGGTCGAAAACGTGAACGAGAAACAAAAATCGATTCTTTTTGATAAGTTCATGAAACATTTTAATGGAAAGGTAAAAGGAAAGACCGTGGCCATGTGGGGATTAGCTTTTAAGCCGGAAACGGATGATATGCGGGAGGCTCCGGCGTTAGTGTTGATCGATTTGCTATTGAATGCAGGTGTGAGCGTGAAAGTGTACGACCCGATCGCTATGGATGAATGTCACCGACGAATTGGGGATAAAGTTATCTATTGTAAGGATATGTACGAGGCAACGGTTGATGCTGATACCTTGATGCTTGTCACGGAGTGGAAAGAGTTTCGGGTTCCAAGTTGGAGCGTGTTGAAGAAAGTGATGAGAGGGCACGTGGTTGTTGACGGTCGAAATATTTATGATGGGAAGGAGTTGAAGGGAAACGGTTTCAATTATTATAAGATAGGATGAAAATACTGGTAACCGGTGCGGCTGGTTTTATCGGTTTTCACGTGGTGCGATGCCTCCTAGAGCGAGGTGACGATGTAGTCGGGTTGGATAATATCAATGACTATTATGACGTGAATTTAAAGTACGCTCGTTTAGTGGAAACGGGCATCAATAAAGAAAGTATAGAATATGGGAAATTGGTACGGGGTAATAGGTACCCGTTGTATCGGTTTATCAAGTTAAACCTTGAGGATCGGGAAGAGTTGCCGAAATTGTTTGAACGGGAGCGATTTGAACGAGTGGTAAACCTTGCCGCCCAGGCGGGAGTTCGTTACTCGATAGAAAACCCTTGGGCTTATGTCGATAGTAATATTATTGGCTTCGTGAATATCCTGGAATGTTGTCGTTACTTGGGGATTCGTCATCTCATTTATGCCAGTTCCAGCAGTGTTTACGGGTTGAATGCCAACGTTCCTTTCAAGGAGGATAGCGGGATCGCTCATCCCGTCAGCTTGTACGCGGCGACGAAAAAATCTAACGAGTTGATGGCACACGTGTACAGTCATCTTTACGGTCTTCCTACTACGGGTTTGCGTTTTTTCACGGTATACGGTCCTTGGGGACGCCCAGACATGAGTCCTCACCTTTTTACGAGGGCAATTATGGAAGGGCAAACCATGAAAGTATTCAATCACGGGGACATGTTGCGAGATTTCACTTACGTGGATGATATCGTGGAGGGGGTGATCCGGGTGGTGGATCGGGTGGCCGTGCCGGATGAAGATTGGAACGCGGAAATCCCGAACCCGGCGACTTCTAGTGCGGCTTATCGGGTATACAATATCGGTAATTCGACCCCGATAAAATTGATGGATTTCATTCGTAGCTTGGAGGAAGCGTGCGGTAAGGAGGCGGTGAAGGAATATTTGCCTATGCAACCGGGAGACGTTTACCAGACAAACGCTGACACAACCCGCTTGTATCAAGAGATGGACTACAAGCCGAGAACTCCCTTGAAGGAGGGGGTGGAGAAATTCGTGAGGTGGTACAAAAAGTATTATAAATAAATTTGGTGATGGGAAAATGCCTCTTGGATGCGGTTGTGATTTTCACGATTAACTTTGGGAATGTGCTTGGTAAAACATTAATAATTAGGATGATAAATAATTATCTAGAAGGCATTAACGAAAACGTTTGATAGAATAATGCGTAAACTTAAATCGCTTTTTATGCGAATTCTTAGAAGTAAAGACGGGAAGGTATTGGCTTCGAATTTTGCTTATCTTTCTTTACTTCAAATTGCTAGTTACATATTCCCGTTGATTTCGATACCGTATCTCGCTCGCGTGTTGGGTGTTGACGGATTGGGTAAGATTTCTTTTGCGGCGGCAATTATTATTTGGATTCAAACCATTGCGGATTGGGGATTTGATATGACCGGAGCGAGGAATGTGGCGCAAACTAGAGATGACAGAAAGGAAGTCTCCAAGATATTTTCAGATATCTTTTGGTCAAGGATTTTTTTGATGTTTTGTTCTTTTCTGGTATTGCTTCTCTTGTTGTTGATCGTTCCCAAGTTTCGAGAGAATTATATGGTAATATTGTTTACTTTTTTATATGTCCCCGGGCATATACTTTTCCCTGCATGGTTTTTTTTAGGTTTGGAAAGGATGAAGTACTCTACTATACTGAACGTGATTTCCAAATTGATATTTACTGCGGCAATCTTTATCTTTATAAAGGATAAAGATGATTATATTCTACAACCGGTCTTGGTGGCCTCGGGATATTTTTTGTCAGGGGCTATTGCTTTGTATTTTATTTTTGTGAAATGGAAATATCGTTTATATAAACCGGCATTTTGTACGATAATTTCTACAATAAAGGGAAGCACGGATGTTTTTATCAATACGCTGATGCCGAACTTGTATAATAATCTTTCAGTCTTGTTATTGGGATTTTTTGGAGGAGATACGGCAAACGGAATTTATTATGCGGGACGGAAATTCGGGCAAGTTGCGTACTCGGTTTTAAATACTCTTACCAATGTTTTCTTCCCGTATCTTTCTAGAAAGATAGAGTATCATTCTTTATACGCTAAATTCAATTTGGGAGTATCCAGTTTGGGTAGTTTGATATTATTTGTTTTTGCACCTTTATTGATTAGAGCTTTTTTTGGCGAGGGATATGATGATGCCATTGTCGTTCTTAGAATTACAGCATTCGCATTGTTATTTACTAATATGGATTCTGTTTACGGTCAAAATTACTTGATCGTGTTACATCATGAAAAATTATTGAGAAATCTCACGGTAGTGGCTTCCGTTTGCGGTTTTGTTATAGCATTTCCGCTTATATATTATTTTTCTTACATCGGAGCCTCGATTACTTACATGGTGTCGAGTTTTTTGATAGGTGTCCTTCCAATGTATTATGCATTAAAAATAAAAAAACAATTTAGTTAGCATGCAACACAAATCGTTAGTACAAAAATTAAAACATCCTGAGCATGTTGTTGCTGCAATATGCAGAAAATTATATTTTTTATTCCCGGGTGATTGTTTTTATTTAAAGTTGATTTATTACTTGGAAATGGGTAAAAAATTGAGATTGAAAAATCCAAAAGCGTTTTCGGAAAAATTGCAGTGGCTGAAACTTTATGATCGTAACCCGGAATACACGAAAATGGTTGACAAGATATCAGCTAAAAGATACGTGGCCTCAATGATTGGTGAAAAGTATATTATCCCAACTTTGGGTGTTTGGGATAAAGTGGAAGATATCGAGTGGGAAACATTACCAGATAAGTTTGTTATTAAAACTAATAATGGTGGCGGTGGAGGAGGTGTATTTATATGTAAAGATAAGTCTGTACTTGATATAAAGTCTGTTTCAAAAAAATTCAACTTCGCATTAAAATCCAATATTTACCAGCAATACAGAGAATGGCCTTATAAAAATGTTAAGCCTCGTATACTTGCAGAAGAATGTTTGGAAAGTGAAACCGAAACGGGTTTAAAAGATTACAAGGTTTTTTGTTGTAACGGAGAACCTAAATTAATTAAAGTAAATTATGATGTGGAAACAGATTATAAATCTAATTGGTATACCCCATTGTGGGAATACATGAAAGGGACAACAATTAATGATCCTAGCCATGAAGAAATTCAAATAGAGAAACCACAGCTTTTAGATGAGCTTCTTGATAAAGCCAGGGTATTATCTAAAAATATTCCTTTTGTAAGAGTTGATTTTTATATTCTTCCTGAGGGTTTGAAATTTGGAGAGCTTACATTTTATCCTGGTAGCGGTTTTGAAAAATTTGATCCAGAAAGTTTTGACGAAGAAATTGGTTCTTGGATAGATTTATTTAAAATTTAATACGCAGTGTCATACATTAAGAAATTGTTTGTTTGTTTATCGTGATATGACATATTATATCATATTATTAGTCGTGTATTCTATTTTGGGATTGAAAGAATCGTTTCGTCCAATTTCGGCGAAATATAAAAATATTTATACTTTTTTTCTAGTGTTTCCTATGTTTATCTTGACAGCGTTACGATCTGTAAATATTGGAAATGATACAATTTCATATATGAGCGCGTATAATTCATTGTCATATATGCCAAATTTTGTGATAGTTTATCTTGATGGAAGGATGGAAATTGGGTATTTGTTTTTATCTTGGTTATGTAATCAAATAGGTCTATCATATTTGCAATTTCAATGTATAATCTCGGCGTTCATTTATTTTTCTTTTTATAAGTTTTTTAAATGGTATTCGTTGAATGTAGCATTATGCTGTTTCTTGTTTATTACGATGTTTCGTATGGGGGGAACAATGAATGTTATACGGATGTATTGTGCAATAGCCATATTAATATATGCGATACCTTGTGTATTAAAGCGTCGTCTGGGGGCCTTTCTATTGGTAGTCGTTTTGGCAAGCCTTTTTCATAAATCATCATTTATTTTCATCGTATTGTATCCGCTGTGTATAAGAAAATATAATAGAGTAGAGCACGGATTTATAATATTTAGTTCAATTATTATAGCATATTTAGGAGCCTCATTTTTTGAATGGTTAACAACAAGTTTGGATCTGTATGAGGGTTATGTAAATGAGGAACGTTTTGACAATATGAATCATACTGCAGTATTTTTAGGATTGTTGATTACGTTACTTATATATTTGTATGCAAAATTAATGGGATATTTTGGTCAACCACAATATGGTGCTTTAGTTAATATAAATGATGTTTGTATAAAAAAGCAGTCTATTACACTTGAATATTTTTGTAGGATATCGCTAATTATCACGATAGGCCTATCAATTATTGGGTTAACTAATAATATAATGGGAAGAGTTTCTGGGTATTTTAGTATTGTAACCTTGATAATTATTAGTGCTGTTTTGTTTAATATGAGAAATTCATATATGAAGATATTTGTGTATGGGGTAATAATATTCTTATATACAGCATATTTTATTGTGATTTTATTGTATAGACCCGATTGGAATCATTTAGTTCCATATGAATGGGGGATATAATGTGTGTTTATGGATATCTTATACATTTCCCATTTAAGTGACAAAATATCGGCAGGTCCCAATTGGAGTGTGCCTGCTAGTATCCGAGCACAGTCAAACTTGGATAATGTCCTTTGGATTAATATAACGTCTGCTCGAATGAAACATTGGTTAGATGTAAAATGTTTTTATGATATAGGAGAGTGTAGGCGTTTGGAATTGAAAAATTTACCTGTACCTTTTTCCTTTCCTGACTTGGTGGTGTTTGAAGGATTTTATGCAATTAAAGAGGTTTTATTTTCGTATGAGCTAAGACGTAAAAGAATACCTTATGTTATAATTCCTCGTGGCTCATTAACAAGACAGGCATTACATAATCATAGTTGGTTAAAAAAGAAAATAGCTCACTGGTTATTTTTCAATTCTTTCGTGAAACATGCGTTAGCAATTCAATTTTTGACCGAAAAAGAATATGAGGATTCAATAAAGTTAAATAAGAATCATGTGATTATTCCTAATGGTTTTCATCAGCCCGTTTTGAAAAAGGAATGTTTTTCGGAAGTTGGTATAAAGGCATTGTTTATCGGGCGGATAGATGTTTATCATAAGGGGTTGGATTTGTTGGTACAAGCATGTCAACAGATAAAAGAGGAATTGAGAGAAGTTAAATTCATGATTACTTGTTATGGGCCTAAAGGAAATGAGGCCGATGGACTCAACATGTTAATTAAAGGATACGGGATAGAAGATATTGTAAAATTGAAGGGAGAGATCGGGGGGAAAGAAAAAGAAAACGCTATTCTTGATGCAGACGTGTTCATCATGACCTCTCGTTTCGAGGGGCATCCCATGGGGCTGATAGAAGCTTTATCTTATGGGTTACCGGTATTGATATCCCGGGGCACGAACATGATGAATGAGGTGCAAGAAGCGAATGCCGGATGGACGTGTGAGAATGAAGTGAATAGTATCGTTACATGTTTATCACGTTTAATAAAAGAAAAAAGTCTTTTAAAACAAAAATCTCATAATGCTCGCTTGCTAGCGGCAAAATATGATTGGGATCTTTTGGCTAAAGATTTTCATCAAGCTATATCCAGTATCGTCAAAACAAGCAAGCTTTCTGTTTAGGGAGATTATAATGAAAACAATAATTATTATTGCAAATTTCTGTCGCAAGTTTGATGGGACAGTGAACGGGCGTTTCCTCTATTTGGCGGAGATGTTTGCCAAGGGAGGATTTCGTGTAGAGTTGATCACGAGTGATTTTGATCATGGAACTAAAAAGTATAAAGATGAACCAGTAAAGACATACGAGTCAAAAATTATTTATATACATGAACCGGGATACGTGAAAAATATAAGCTTTAGGCGCTTGTATAGTCATCGATGTTGGGGAATGAACGTTCGTGAATATTTGGAATCGCATACGGTTCCCGATTACATTTATTGTGCTGTTCCTTCATTGACGGCTGCAAGGGAAGCCGCAAGGTTTTCGAAAAGTCATCATGTAAAATTCTTTATTGATGTTCAGGATTTATGGCCGGAGGCGTTTGGATTAGTTATAAAATCTCGATCGTTGCGAAACTTGTTATCGTTCCCGATGAAATTATACGTGGATGAGATTTACAAGGCTGCGGATAGAGTGATAGCAGTTTCAGATACGTATAGAAATAGAGTGTTAGCAGTAAATAAACGTGATAAAGAGAGTTTGAGTGTTTATCTTGGTACTGATGGGGGTGTTTTTGATCAAGCTAGCAAGAAATATCGACTTGATCGAAAAGATGATGAAATATGGCTTTGTTATGTAGGCACTTTAAGTTTTAGTTATGATATAGAGTGTGTTTTGGATGCATTACGCTTGTTGAAAGAAAGAAACTTTTCTCGTGTAGTGAAGTTTGTTGTTATTGGAGATGGACCGTTAAAAAATAGATTCGAGAAATGTGCAGAGGATAAATCAGTTTATGTTGAATTTACAGGAAAAATGTCGTATGAAAAGATGGTTGGATTGTTGTGTTCCTGTGATATCACTATAAATCCAATAAAAAAAGGGTCTGCTGGTAGTATTATAAATAAAGTTGGAGATTATGCCCTGTCAGGTCTTCCGGTTATTAACACGCAAGAATGTGAAGAGTATCGTGATTTGATAGAACAATACAAGTGTGGAATAAATTGTGAAGTAGGAAGTGTCAAAGAGATAGCAAATGCAATTGAAAAGTTGGCGTTAGATAAAGATTTGAGAGGTCGGATGGGTAAACGATCTCGTGAACTGGGTGATGAGCGTTTTGATAGGAGGAAAACATATTCTGCTATAGCAAGCTTGTTTGAAAATTGAAGTTTATGTACAGGCACTTTTTAAAACGTTGTATAGATTTTTTTTTCGTGTTGATCGTGTTGCTGGCGATTTGGCCAATGTTGTTCATTATCGCGATCTGGTTGCATTTTGCCAACAAGGGGGCAGGAGCATTTTTTCTTCAAGAGCGCCCGGGAAAAGGCGGGAAGATTTTTAAAGTGATCAAGTTCAAGTCTATGACAGACGAGCGTGACGCAGAGGGGAAATTGTTGCCGGATAAACAACGTTTGACTAGGGTGGGGCGTTTTATTCGTTCGACATCCATAGATGAATTACCGCAATTGATTAACGTGTTAAAAGGCGATATGTCCTTGGTTGGACCTCGTCCTCTAGCCGTAATATATCTTCCTTATTATAACGAAGACGAAAAACATAGACACGATGTACGACCAGGAATAACTGGTTGGGCGCAGGTGAATGGACGAAAATCCATCACGTGGGATCGGAAATTAGCTTATGATACTGAATATGTAAATAACATGAGTTTGTGTATGGATGTAAAAATAGTTTTTCTTACCATATACAAAGTTTTTAAAAGAGAAAATGTGGGAGTAGAAACAAGTGGGATAGTTAATTTCCACGATTATAGAATTGCCCAATGGAAGGAACAAGGTCGACAAGATTTGATTGATGAAGCACGTGATAGAAGAAATAGGCAGTGAGTTTTGGATTGAGGATGTTATTGCCGTTATTAATGATGGTGTACGTCAGTGTTTTCGAGAAAATGGTTTTAACGGGGACAATCGATTACTGTTATCCGGTAGAACAGCCATAGATTTTATTTACCAGGATCTTTCCTATGGTCGAAATATCACCACGGTTTATATGCCGGCTTACTGTTGCGATTCCATGATATTTCCTTTTAAAGATCGAAATGTTAATGTTCTTTTTTATGATTTAGTTTACGAGGATGGAAAAGTCAAGTGTGATATTGATGCAACTTTGAACGTGGATATTTTGTACATCTGTAATTATTTCGGTTTTAGTACAGGTGTTGATGTTGAAGTTGTTGTAAGCATGCAGAAAAAGGGAGTGGTCATCCTTTACGATAGAACTCATGACCTTTTCAACAATGGAAATACACTCTCGTTAATTTCTGATTACACGTTTTGTAGCCTTAGGAAATGGGTGGGGATTCCAACAGGTGCGATTGTCTCTAAAAGAGACGGGAACTTCTTTCAAGCATCTTTAAAGGGATGTGATTTCTCTGAAAGTAAATACAAGGGCATGAGAATGAAATACGATTACCTTCAAGGTAATACGGTTATTGATAAAGAAGATTTTCTTCGTTTGTTCGCATCGTTTAACAAAAGGTTATCAGGTGATTATCAAAATTATTCGATAGATAAAATGTCGTTACGATTATTGCATGAACAAGATTTCGAACTGGTAAAAACACGTCGTTATCAGAACGCTAAATTACTATATGATGGACTATCCGAGTTAAATAATATATCAATGATGTTTGAACACGAGAATGCTAATGTTCCTTTATTTGTTCCGATTCTTGTAAAAAAAGAGATTAGAAATTCGCTGAGAGATTACTTGGTTGACAATAAAGTTTATTGTCCTGTACACTGGCCTAAAAGTGATTCATTACCTGATGCAATGAGAGTAAATCTTTTCTATGATAGTGAATTATCATTGGTTTGTGACCAACGCTATGGTGAGAGACAAATGAGAAAAATAGTGAATTTGATAAAGAATTATTGTAATAAAACCAATATATGAAAACAATTTTGATAACGGGGATAGGGGGACTTACCCCTCGTTCAATAGCGAAGACTATTCGAAGAAATCATCCAGACTACAAGTTAATAGGAATTGATGTAAATAAAAAAGCGATTGGCTTTTTCATGAAAGGGTTGTTGGACGACTATTCGGTATGTCCCCGGTGTACCGATATCGAATATTTCCCTTTTATAGAAAAGTTAGTTGCAGAAAAACGAATTGATTACGCATTTGTTCAGCCGGAAAGTGAAATTGTTGAATGGGGTGATTACTTTGAAAAATACGGAAAATTTCCGTGTCCTGTTTTTATGGGATGTAAGTTGTTATCAGAATCATTGAGAGATAAAGCTATCATGGCTGAATTATTGAAGGATACGGACTTTATTCCAAAAACAATTAAGGTAACTCAGGAGAATCCCCGATATGAGGATGTAGAAAAAGAAATTGGTTTTCCTTGTTGGATTCGTGCGACTGAGGGTACAGGTGGATTAGGATCTTTAAAATTGGAAAATCTTAGTAGTTATAAAAGTTGGCTTTTTATCAACAATCAAATACCAGAGTTTACGGTTAGTGAATTTTTAACTGGAAGGCATTTGGCAAACGAAATGCTTTATTATAATAATGAGTACGTGAAAGGTGCAGCATTGGAATGTGTTGAGTACGTGATGGCAAATATCGCACCTTCTCGTGTGACTGGTAATACTGCTTTCGCTCGTTTTTTGGATGAAGATCGCATTAATAAATTTTGTGATGATTGTATAAAATATTTGTGTAAGAAATTGAACGTGCAGGCTCATGGTATTTTATCTTTTGACCTCAAAGAGGATAGAAATGGTAATATGAAGGTCACGGAAGTGAATATTCGCCATATGGCCTATACTGGTGTTATGGCTCAAATCGGTTTTGATTTGATTGAGGATACGATACGTATCATGGAAGATGGTAATGCGGAAAACGTTGCCAGAGACCAGTATCATCATTACGGCAAGCCATACATATTTTTTAGAGATGTGGATATGGAACCTGTCGTGTTAGAATCTGAAAGAATGTTTGTTGAATGTTGAAATGTTTGTGTATGAATATTTGTGGGAATAAAGTTATTTTGAGGGCATTGGAACCTAGTGACATGCCTTATTTGCGTGAAATGATTAACGATCCAGAAATGGAAAGAATGGTTATAGGTTGGAGTTTCCCTGTTTCAGAGAAACAACAAATGGATTGGTATAATCGGGTTATTAGTGATAATAAGAATTTTCGTTTCGCAATCATGTACGAAGATATGTTTGTCGGTGTATCCACGTTGACTCAAATTGATTGGAAAAACCGTTCTGCGGATCATGGAATAAAGTTGTGTAATGATGCTCCTAAAGGGGTTGGGATTGGGACAGATAGCGTGTATGCAACAATGAAATATGCTTTTGAGGAGTTACAACTGAATCGATTATATGGTAGTATTTTGGAATATAATATAGCTTCTCAAAAGTTATACGCGAAATGTGGCTGGAAAGTGGAAGGAAATTACAGGCAGAGCGTGTTTAAAAATAATGCTTATCATGATGAATGGCCAGTGGCGATTTTACGAGATGAATATTTTGAGTGGAAGGAGAATCGGGGAAAATGATTCTTTGTGGAATATTTAGCATTGAAATCAGATATATATAAAAGAGTCGCGTAAGTGGTGTTTGTGACTCGATGAATTTGTTTTCTAAATTTTTTTCGATGAAAAATAGAATTTGGCTCTCATTAGCCCACATGGGCGGACGAGAACAGGAGTTTATACAAGAAGCGTTCGACACGAATTGGGTTGTTCCGTTGGGACCGAACGTGAACGCCTTTGAAAAAGCTCTGCGGGACTTTTTAATTGAAAATGGAAAATTGAAAGTTGAAGATGAGGGGAAGCAAGTGGTGGCGTTAAGCGCGGGAACGGCTGCGTTACATTTGGGGTTGATACTTTTAGGTGTTGGCGAGGGGGACGAGGTTATTTGCCAGAGTTTCACGTTTTCGGCATCGGCGAACCCGATTGCTTATCTAGGGGCGACGCCGGTGTTTGTGGATAGCGAAGTAGATACCTGGAACATGGATCCGGAGTTGTTGGAGGAGGCGATTAAGGATCGTCTAAAGAAGACCGGACGTTTACCGAAAGCTATTATTCCGGTGCATTTGTACGGGATGCCGGGAAAATTGGACGTAATTTTGGAAGTTGCTAGGCGTTATAAAATTCCGGTATTAGAGGATTCGGCAGAGGCATTAGGATCAGAATATAAAGGGAAGAAGTGTGGGACGTTCGGGGAATATGCGGCGTTGTCGTTTAACGGGAACAAAATTATCACGACATCCGGTGGAGGGGCGTTGGTTTGCCCGAGCGAGGAACGTGCAAAGCGGGCGTTGTTTTATGCCACGCAGGCAAGGGAACAAGCACCGCATTACCAGCACGAGAAGATCGGTTATAATTACCGGATGAGTAATATCTGTGCGGGAATCGGGAGGGGGCAGATGTTCGTGTTGGATGAACACGTTGCCCGGAGACGGGAAATTCATGATTTGTACGTGAAGTTGTTGGCAGGGGTGAAGGGGGTGAAGGTGATGTGCCAACCGGAAGGGGAGGATTTTAACTCGAATTACTGGTTAACGTGTATCACGGTGGATCCGGAGGAGGCCGGATTCACGAGGGAGGATGTTCGGTTGGCTCTTGATGAGGATAATATAGAGAGTCGCCCGTTGTGGAAACCGATGCATTTACAGCCCGTGTTCAAAAATGCTCCATTTTATGGAAACGGGACGAGTGAACGGTTATTCGAGATCGGTTTGTGCTTGCCGTCGGGGCCGACGTTGACGGATGAGGACGTGGAAAGAGTGGTGAAAGTGATTTACGATTTATGATTTTAAATTTTAGATTGAAGGACTGAAAGATTTGTGATTTTGGATTGAATGATTGAGAGACTTGAGAGGGTATGATGATGTGATTTCCTGATTCCGATTTTAAAATTAAGAATATTTCCCGGGTAATGACGCCCGGGAATTTTTATTTATTTTAAATTTTAAAACTATGACAGAATTACTGGAGACAAGGTTCTTTGCTTTATTAGCGGGAGAATCATTTGAGGAGATCACGAAAGAGGATTTGGAGGATGAGTTAGGAAAATTTGTAGAAGAGGTTGCTGGACTATGTGACTTGGGAGATGATTATTTGTCGACGTGCCGTGCGTTGAATTACACGAAGACTCGATTGCAGGCATTATTGGAGATGTACAAGGACTGCGATGGAGTGGGGGAAAAAAGGGGCGTGTCGGTTATGCTTTATCGGGCGAGGATTACAAGTGGTTGAGGATGAATGGCAGCTTTTCCACGAGAGGATGGATAATCCGGCGAGGTTTTTGAAGAATGAGGGGAAGGAGGCGTTGGTGTTTTGGCAGACGAAAAATGTATCGACGAAGGTGATAGAGCTGTTGATTGGTTTCGAGGCTCTCGGGGAGTTTTATTCGCCGACGGGAAAGTTACTGGAGTTTCGTGAGTTGGTGGCTATTGCCGAACAGGTTTGGGGTATACGGATTAAAAATTTTCGGCAGTTGAAAAGCAGGGTGTTGAAACGGTATAAGGAAAAGACGGTTTTAGACCAAATGGAGAGGTTGATTGAGAAATTGAGGGAACAGGAGTACAAGTAGGTTAGAATTTAGAGTGAAAAGTTGGTAAGATTTTAGGGTAGTAAGAGTTTGAGATACTTTTGCTACCCTTTTTTGTTGCTTTGAAAGTGGGGAATGAGTACTTTTTGGAGTGCTGGTAATCATAGTGTTGCGGATTATTTCGTTAGACGTAACTGTGACGTATAACAAGCGGGGAGTTGAATAGCTGTAATATTGCATTCGGAAATCAGCGAGAGTTGATGAGACAGAAGTAGTATTCATTAAAAAAAATAGTTATGGCTTTAGTTCGTAATGAATTTGGAATAAAGGGGCGAGTAGGGAATGTCGTTTTCTGCAAGTTGAACGGGAAATCTTATATGAGGAGTGTTCCCGATAGAATTGATCCAAACACGCCGCAACAGCAAGAGGTAAGGTCCCGTTTTCGGGTGGCTGTGCGTTTTTACCAAAAGATAAAGGAGACACCCCTGAAGGGAATTTTGGATCTTTCGGCAGACAAAATCTGTAGTAGTGGCTACGCACTTTTTATGAAGAAGAATTTGAAAGCGTTTCGGGCAAACGGGAAGATCGGTGATTTTTCGCAGTTGCATTTTTCTGCCGGGAAACGACAACAGGCGTATAATCTGCAGGGGAGAATGGATGAGCAGGGGATGGTCACGTTGGATTGGGAGAATGACGAGGAGGCATATAATTTTGAGGCGACAGATCGTTTGAATGTGGTCGTGCTTTATTCGAATCGTTCATTTAGCCCGAAGTTGTTGGAGGGATTGGAGGTGTTACGGGTGGCAGAAAAAGTAACTTTTCCGTTAGAGCGTGGCAAGGGGGTGAGGATTTATTTGTATTGTTTCTTCGTGTCCCCGGATGGGAAACGATTCTCGAATTCGCAATGCATTAAATTGTGAACGGGGATGAAGCCGATAAGTGGAATTGTTAATTCGATCAGCGAGTTGATTGGTCAATTAACACTCCCGACGAGGGAGAAAAAAGAGCTGGAAATCGGATTGTTGAAATTGATTCAAGAATTGGAGAGAGAATTAACACAGGCAAGAGCTGTCACGGTGCAGGAGGAGGTGAAGGGGAATTGGTTGCAGCGATCGTGGCGCCCGCTGGTGATGTTGACGTTTGCCAGTGTTATTTTGATCGGAACTTTTACCAGTTTACCGATACTAGCAGAAACTTCCCGGTTCTGGGATTTATTGGAAATCGGGTTGGGAGGGTACGTGGTGGGAAGGAGCGGGGAAAAAATGGCGGAGGCCATTTTTAAGATAAAAGGTAAAAGATAAAAACTAAAAGATAAGCAATTTGAATTCTAAATTTTTTGTTATGGAAGTATTTTCAAGTTCTAATTCATCATTTTCAGTTGTAAACCATCGTTTGGTGGGAGATGGGGTGATTCATCTGGAATGCCCGAAGAATAGACAGGGACTGGGAGTGCCGGATATGATTATTTTACATTACACGGCAGGTACGAGTGCCGAATCTTCGGCAAAATTCTTGGTGAGGCCGGATGTGAAGGCTTCGGCTCACGTGGTGATCGGACGGGACGGGCAGGTGATACAACTGGTGCCGTTTAATATCGAGGCGTGGCACGCGGGGAAGAGTAGTTACAGGGGAAGGAACGAACTGAATCATTATTCGATTGGGATCGAACTGGATAACTTAGGGCAGTTGCGACTGGAAGGGGGAAAGTTTGTGGCGGAATGTGGGAAAGAAGTACCAGTGAAAGAGGTGTACACGGAGGATTCGGGTGAGGTGCCGACGTACTGGCATGATTACACGGACGTGCAGATGCGGGTGTTGAACGAGGTGTGTGGTTTGCTGGTGGATACTTATCCGATCGGGGATATCGTGGGGCATTCGGACGTGACACCAAGGAAGGTGGATCCGGGACCGGCGTTGAGGGTAGCAGAGTGGATTCAGTATTATTGATTTTAAATTTTAGATTTTTGATTCCGGCCGCATGGGCTGAGTTTTCATTCTAAATTTTAAATTCTACATTCTAAATTGAAATAAATTGCTTGCATTTTTCGTGTAGGGCCCACGTGGGGAGTGTGAGATCATTTTAAATTTTCTGATTTATTCATTTTTAAATTTTAATGTTATGGCAAAATTTAATTCTTATTTGTTAGGCAAGGTAAAGAAGTCCGTTGGTAACGTGACGATGTGTTACACGAACAAGCAGAATATCGCGAAGGCGAAGATCTTTTCAAGAAGGGATAACCCGACTCCGGAGATGCTTGACCAACGGGCGAAGATGAAGGTGTTGGTTCAGTTGTCTCGGAGATTGATTCCGGTGATTCGGAAAGGTTTCGTGGGAATAGGAAATGGTACGACTTCGAATGCTTTCGTGAAAGTGAATCAGGCTGCCGTGGAGGTGGACGAGAAACACGTGGCAACCATCGTGTTTGATCGGTTAAAAATGGCTGAGGGGTTGTTGTACACGCCTAAAGTGACCGTGACGTACGCCTCGGAGAGTAAGATGTATTCTTTCGAGCAGGAGATGCAGGAAGAAGAGGAGGGGTACGCGTTGGCGGATGATAAAGTGTATGGCGTGTTGCTGGAAACCGTGTTGAATCGTGCCAAGATCGTTCCGTTGAGAGATCGGGGAGAAAATGGTAACACGAGTTATGCTCTTCCCGAGGACTGGGACGAGGCTAACGTGAAGGTGTATTGTTTCGCAACCTTGAGGAACGGGAGTGCTGCATCGGATAGTCGTTATTTGACGGTATGATGAGCGTGTATTTTTTTACCGGAATATTTTTCACGCTAGGATTTAATGCTTTTCTCTCGCAGGTGGCAGATGATTTAGTGACGGGGGTATTGAGTATCGTGGGAGGAGTGATAAGCTCGGTCGTGGTGGCTTGGTGTAAGAATCGATGGGAACGGAAACGTTCCGGACGATAAGGGAAAGGGGTGGCTTCGGCTGCCCCTTTGGGGTTATAATGGGGTACTACCCCCTCCAACTCCCCCTTGCACAGGGGGAGAGATGGGTACCAGGTGTTTACCCAACTTGTGTTAGAGAGGTTGGAGGAGTTTTCAGTATGATGAAAACTTTTGCTTTATTCGTTGAAAGTTTTCAGTATAATGAAAACTTTTCGTATTTTTGGGGAAAGTTTTAATTATAATGAAAATGGAGAATATAAAATATAGAGAGCATTATTTGAAGAAAATAGAGCCATTCATGGGCACGTCTTTGATCAAAGTGATGACCGGGCAACGTCGGGTGGGGAAAAGTTATATTTTATTTCAACTGATAGAGTTGATCCGGAAAAAGGAAGCGGGGGCGAATGTCATTTATATAAATTTGGAAGATATCACTTTTGATTTCATAAGATCTGCAAAGGAGCTACATGCTTACGTGGTGAGTAAATGTTTAAAAGACAGGAAAAATTATATATTTATTGATGAAGTACAGGAGGTGAGTGAATTCGAGAAAGCTCTGCGCTCGTTGGCCTTGGATGAAAATAACGATATATATGTGACCGGAAGCAATGCGAAAATGTTGTCCGGGGAATTGGCCACTTATTTAGGGGGCCGATATATCGAGTTCACGATATATAGTTTGTCATATCCGGAGTTTTTACAGTTTCATGAACTGGAAAATTCGGATGAAAGTTATGGGTTATATACCAGATATGGAGGGTTGCCTTATTTGATGCATTTGAAATTGGAAGATGAAATTGTTTTTGAATATTTGAAGAGTATATATTCTACGATTGTTTATCGGGACGTGGTTAGCCGATATGCTTTACGGAATACTGATATCTTGGAGAGGTTACTTCTGTTTCTTGCAGATAATGTCGGAAGTATATTTTCGGCTAAAGGGATAAGTGATTATTTGAAATCACAACGAGTTACGTTGGGGGTAAATCAAATTCTGACTTATATAGACCATTTTGCAAACGCTTTTATTATTTCTTGTGTTGATCGGTATGATATTGTGGGGAAACGTATTTTTGAGGTAGGGAATAAATATTATTTTGAAAATCTGGGAATTCGAAATGTTATAACCGGTTTTAAACTTCAAGATCAGGGGAAGATATTAGAGAATATTGTTTATAATCATTTGTTATATCAAGGATATAAGGTTTCCGTGGGAGTATTGGAGAAACAAGAAGTTGATTTTATTGGTGAGCGGGAGGGTGAAAAGGTGTATGTGCAGGTCGCTTTACAGCTAAATGATGAGACAACTATCCAACGGGAATTTGGTAATCTTTTAAAAATAGAAGATAATTATCCCAAGATTGTCGTCTCGCAAGATTTGTTTCATGGGAATACTTACGAGGGGATACAATATCTGGGGATTCGTGATTTTTTGATGAAGGTTAGGTAAAAAGGGAAGTGTCAATGCGACACTTCCCTTTATTTTATCTTTTCAACTTTTCAGTTAAAAGCGGAACGATCTTGCGAACATCGCCGACGATACCCAAGTCTGCCACGTTGAAGATCGGGGCAAATTTGTCTTTGTTGATTGCGATGATGTATTCGGATTCTTCCATACCGGCCAAGTGCTGGATGGCTCCGGAGATACCCATGGCGAAGTACAAGTCGGGACGTACGGTTTTACCGGTTTGCCCTACCTGACGTTCGTGGCCTAATACTCCCGCATCAACCATGGCACGGGATGCGGATACTTCGGCTCCGATGGTATTTGCCATAGTGCGCAACATATCGAAACCTTCTGCATTACCTACTCCACGACCTCCGGAGATCAATACATGTGCTTCGGTGATGTCTACCAAGTTCTTGGTTTGTTTAACCGTTTCAAGAACCCGTACACGGAATTTGGATTTATCGAAATTGATTTTTACATCTTCGATAGTTCCTTTCCGGTTCTCGTCACGTTGGCCCATGCGCATTACACCCGGACGAACGGTTGACATTTGCGGACGGTGTTCCTTACAAATGATGGTTGCCATCAAGTTACCACCGAATGCAGGACGAGTCATCAACAGGTCCCGTTCCTCGGAAATTTCCAAACCGGTACAGTCTGCCGTCAATCCGGTTTCTACACGGGCTGACAAACGAGGACCGAGGTCACGACCGATGGTGGTTGCCCCGATCAATACGATGCTCGGTTTGTTGTCACGGATGATCTGGTAAATAGCCTGTGCGTAAGGTTCGGTAACGTAAGTAGCCAGTTCCGGGGCATCCACACGCAACACGGTGTCGGCTCCGTAAGCAATACATTCCTGAGCCTGAGTTGTCAGGTCATGTCCCAATAACATGGCATATACTTTTTCATTTAAAGCATCAGCTAATTCTCTGGCTTTGCCTAACAATTCCAGACCCACGTTTTGGATAACGCCTTCTCTTTGTTCAACGAAGACGTAAACGTTTTTATATTGTGCCTTATCCATTTCTAATTTTAGATTTAATGATTTTAGATTTTAGATTGAAATACTCTAAATCTATCCTCTTTCATTAGATAATAAATTTTTCTTTCAATTTGCTGATAATAATGTCTACAGCTTCTGCAGGGTCTACTTCGTAGATTTGTCCGGCAGCTTTTACACCCTTGGTGAATGATTTGAATACGCGGGTCGGTGATCCGTTCAATCCGATCTTCTGATCATCCACGGTAATGTCGTTGTAGGTCCAGGTTTCGATGGGGTGATTGTAAGCCTCAACGATTCCTCTTACAGACATGTAACGGGGTTTCACTCCGGATGCCAATGCCGTGAATACGCAAGGAGTGTCTACCTGTACCATCTGGTAACCGTCTTCCATGGATTTCTTCACCGTGAAAGTCTTGTTTCCGTCGAAAGTTAAGCTTTCCACGTAGGTTACTTGCGGTAAATCCAGGTGTTCAGCGATCTGCGGACCAACCTGTGCGGTATCCCCGTCGATAGCTTGACGCCCGGTGATCAATAGGTCGAATTCCAGAGATCTCAAGGCTGCGGCAATGGTGTTAGAAGTGGCCAATGTATCGGCTCCACCGAATTTGCGGTCGCTTAACAGGATGGCACGATCCACTCCCATGGCGTATGCCTCTCTCAAGATAGCCTCTGCCTGAGGAGGTCCCATGGTGATCACGGTTACATGTGCTCCATATTGATCTTTTAATTGAAGGGCAAATTCAAGTCCTCCCTTGTCATCGGGATTCATAATACTGGGTACACCGTCTCTGATAAGGGTTCCTGTAACGGGGTCCAGTTTGATTTCCGTGGTATCCGGAACTTGTTTAATACAAACAACGATCTTCATGTCAACTGTCTTTTACTTTAATAAATTTGCTGCAATCACCATTCTCTGAACTTCTGACGTACCCTCGTAGATTTCAGTAATCTTGGCATCTCTCATCATTCTTTCAACCGGGTATTCACGGGTATATCCGTATCCTCCGTGGAACTGTACGGCTTTGGTCGTTACTTCCATGGCCGTTTCTGCCGCGAATAATTTAGCCATAGCAGCATCTGCTGAATAAGGTACTTTCAAGTCTTTCTTGTAGGCAGCCTGTCTTACTAACAAACGGGCAGCTTCTATTTTAGTCTGCAAGTCAGCCAGTTGGAATTGGGTGTTTTGGAATTGTCCGATGGCTTTACCGAATTGTTTACGTTCTTTCACGTATTTCACGGTCTCGTCCATAGCTCCTTGAGCGATACCCAATGCTTGAGAAGCGATACCGATACGTCCGCCGTCAAGTGTTTTCATGGCAATACCGAAACCTTTACCTTCTTGTCCGAGTAAGTTCTCGGCCGGAACGATACAGTTTTCCATGATTAACTCGCAGGTTGCAGAACCGCGGATACCCAATTTTTTCTCTTTTTTACCCACGGAGAAGCCCGGGAAATCTTTTTCCACGATGAATGCGGAAATACCCTTTGTTCCCTTGGATTTGTCGGTCATTGCCATGATGATATACACGTGTGCGTAACCGGCATTGGTAATGAAGATTTTAGATCCGTTCAGCACGTAATGATCTCCCTCTTTTACCGCGATAGTCTGTTGTGCAGAAGCATCGGTTCCGGCGTTCGGTTCTGTCAGACCGAATGCTCCGATCCATTCACCGGAAGCTAATTTGGGAAGATATTTGGCTTTTTGTTCTGGGGTTCCGTGTTCCATGATCGGTGCGCAACACAAAGAGGTGTGTGCAGACACGATTACGCCGGTCGTGGCACATACACGGGATAACTCCTCTACCGCCAGCGTGTAAAGGATATTACTACCACCTGCTCCACCGAGTTCCACCGGGAACGGGATACCCATAATACCAAGTTTTGCCATTTTTTGAACGGTTTCCATCGGGAATCTCTCTGATTCGTCCACTTCCGCCGCCAGAGGTTTTACCTCTTTTTCTGCAAACTCTCTTATCATTTGTAAGAAGAGTTGCTCTTGTTTTGATAGACTGAAATCCATTATTATTAAATGTTTTAATTGATCGAAGCTAATTTTTAATCCTAAATCAACATTTCTTCAGAATTAAGGCCGTCCCCATGCCCCCTCCGATACAGAGGGATGCAAGACCTAATTTTGCTTCATTGTTTATCATTTCATGTACTAATGATACAACGATGCGGTTTCCTGATGCCCCGATGGGATGTCCCAGTGCTATTGCACCACCGTTGATGTTCGTACGTTCATTTATCCATTCTCTCGTAACGCCGTGTTGTGCCATGAGTTCGTGTATCACTCCCAGCGATTGTGCCGCGAAAGCCTCGTTTAACTCGATCACGTCGATATCGGATAGTTTGATACCGGCGTTCTTGAGTGCGTTGGCAATGGCAGGCACGGGGCCCATACCCATGATGGCAGGATCTACACCGCCTTGTCCGACACCAATGATCTCGCACAGAGGAGTTAAGTTGTTTTGTTTAACAGCTTCTTCCGATGCGATCAGTACGAATGATGCCCCGTCATTGATCCCCGAAGCGTTACCGGCCGTGACGGATCCCTCTTTTTTGAAAGCGGGACGTAAGGTCGATAATTTCTCCAGGGAGGTCGTCCGGTTCGGGAATTCATCCGTGTCGAACACGTGAGTCTCTTTCTTCACCTTGTACTCTATAGGCACGATCTCTGACTTGAATTTACCGTTATCGATAGCCGCAATAGCCCGTTGTTGCGATTCGATAGCAAACTCATCCTGTTCCTCCCGGCTGATCGCGTATTTCTCCGCGATGTTTTCAGCCGTTATGCCCATGTGGTATCCCTCGAAGGCGTCCGTTAGACCATCATACACCATATGGTCCACGACTGTCACGTCGCCCATCTTGTGCCCGTCACGTACACGTGCCGGAAGGATATAGCCCGCATTGGACATGGATTCGGTTCCTCCTGCAATGATCAAGTTCGCCAGTCCCGATTTGATAGCGGTTACACCATTGAGCACGGCTTTCATACCGCTCCCGCATATCATGTTGATTCCGTAAGCCGGAACTTCTTGTGGGATCCCTCCTTTGATGGATGCCTGACGGGCTACACCTTGACCCTGTCCGGCGGATAATACGTTGCCGACTATCACTTCATCAATGTTGGCGGGATTGACTCCGGTTTCTGCGATAATGTTTTTTATTACGGCTGCACCCAAGTCAGCTGCTGTCATTGAAAGAGTTGTTCCTAAAAATTTGCCGATCGCTGTTCTTTTTGCTGCTACGATATAGGTTTTTGTCATTGAGGCATTGCTTTTAAATTTTTGGAAATTATAAGTTCACAGCCTGTAGCTGCTTTGATGTCATCTAACGTAAATTCAGGGTTTAATTCTACCAATTCGATACCTTCGGGGGTAACGTTCATAACACCCATCTCGGTGATAATCATATCCACCTCTCCGGCAGCCGTCAACGGCAGGGTGCATTCTTTCAGAATCTTGTGATTCCCTTTTGCCGTGTGTTCCATGGCAAGGATCACTTTTTTAGCACCTACCAGAAGGTCCATGGCTCCACCCATGCCCGGGGCTTTTTTACCGGGGATGATCCAGTTTGCCAAGTTCCCTTTCTCGTCAACTTGTAAAGCACCAAGAATGGTGACATCCACGTGTCCGCCGCGGATAAGTCCGAAAGAGGTTGCGCTGTCAAAGCTGCAGGCGCCTTCGATAGCCGTGATGTAGCCACCACCGGCATCCGTCAGTTCCGGATTTTCTTTACCTTCTTCCGGTTTCGGACCCATACCTAATAATCCGTTCTCGGATTGTAGGATCACGTGTACATTTTGGGGCAAGTAGTTCGGTACCATTGTTGGCAGTCCGATTCCCAAGTTTACCACGTCGCCGTCTTTTAATTCGAGAGCTACCCGTTTCGCGATAACTTCTCTTACTTGATCTTTATCCATACCGTTTTGATTTTAGATTTCTAGATTTTAGATTTTAGATTCTTAAATAGCGAATCGTAAATCATGAATCATAAATCGTAAATTTAATTATTTATTCTTTCTTCTAACAAATTCTTGGGCAACAAATGAAGCCACGTCATCCGCGTAGGTATTCATGCCGAATCCCGCATCGTAACCAAGCTCTTTTGCCAGCTCGTGAGAGATTCGGGGACCGCCGCAAGCCAGGATTACTTTATCCCGCAAGCCTTCTGCTTCCAACATTTCCACGAGTTCGATCATGTTTTTGATGTGAACATCTTTCTGAGTAACGGTTTGCGATACCAGAAGTGCATCGGCTTTCAGCTCGATCGCTTTGGCGATGAACTCTTCATTGGGAACCTGACTCCCCAAGTTGTGAGCCTCGATCATGTCGTAGCGTTCCAGTCCATAGTGTCCGGCGAATCCCTTCATGTTCATGATGGCGTCGATTCCCACGGTGTGGGCGTCGGTTCCGGTACTTGCACCTACAACAATCAAAGGACGTCCGATGTTTTCACGGATGAACTCGTCCGTTTCGTGCATATCCCATTTCGTTCCTTCTACTTTCGGGACATGGATGCTCGTGAAGTCCACGGTGTGCGTGCAGCTACCGTAACAGTTGAAGAAGGTGTATCCTTCGGTCAACTCTTTGTGGAATACCACTTGCGGGTTCTCGAAACCCATTTTTTTCAATAATTGTTTTGCGGCTTCGATAGCCTCATCCCCGGCAGGCACGGGCAACGTGAAACTCAACTGGGTTTTCCCGTCGTTCATCGTGTCCCCGTAGGGTTTTATTTTTTTCAGATCCAGCGTCTGGTCGAAATCATTTTTTTCGGTAGAATATAATCCTCCACTCATAATGAATTGAAAATTGAAAATGCAAAATTGAAAATTATCAATCGCATTGGTTTAAATTTTATTTTTATTCACTCTGTTGAAAATCTGAAATCGAAAATGATAAGGTAACCCCTTTCATTTTCAATTTTCAATTCTCAATTTTCAATTATTATTGAGCATAAGCTCAATAAACGGGTTGTAGTAGTTGGCACCTTTGGCGGCAACTCCGTCAAGTCCCTTACCACCATTCTTCGGACGTTTTACGTCACCGAAGATTCCTTTTTCCAAAGCGGTGAAAAGACCTTCACGTTCAATGTTTTCAAGTAATGCGATAGCATTGTTCAATACTTCCTTGGCACGATTCTGGATGATACCGTCTTTTTTGAATTCTACTTCGTCGCCGATATTCTTCATGTTGCCGAAGATATATTTGGCGTTCTCGATAGAAAGGTAACGGTCGGACATGAACGGCGTGTGGATCGCTTCCGTTGGCATACCTAATAATTGGATACCTTGTGAAGTCCAGATTCCGATCATGTTGAAAAGTGCATCCTGAATATGTCCGCGGAAAATATTTCCCGTCATGAATTTGGTTGGAGGCATATATTTTAAAGTGGCTTTCGGGAAAATCTCACGGGTCATTTGAGCCTGAGACAATTCCAGCAAGAATCCGTTTTCAAGAGACGGGTCCATTTCGAAAGCGTGTCCTAATCCCATTTGTTCTTCTTTCAGTCCGGCGATCAAGGCCAATTGCTCGTTGATCAAGTCGGATGCCAGCACGGTGTGGGCCTGTTCCACTGCATCAGCGGTTGTCAGGTAGTTATCCTCTCCGGTGTTGATGATTACTCCGGCGAATCCGTTGATTACTCTTGACATGAACTGGTCAACCAGTGTACGTTGCATGTTAATATCCCGGAACAGGATACCGTAAAGAGCGTCATTCAGCATCACGTCCAATCCTTCCAATGCTCCCATAGCCGCGATTTCCGGCATACACAGACCGGAACAATAGTTACATAAGCGGATGTAACGGCCTACTTCTTCGCCCACTTCATCCAAGGCCTTACGCATGATGCGGAAGTTTTCCTGTGTAGCGAAGGTTCCCCCGAATCCTTCTGTGGTAGCTCCATAAGGTACGTAATCCAACAAACTCTGCCCTGTTGTACGGATTACGGCAATAATGTCAGCTCCCTGACGTGCGGCAGCCTGTGCCTGTACCACGTCTTCATAGATGTTTCCGGTTGCCACGATTACGTAGAGGTAAGGTTTCGGACCTTCCCCGATCGTGTTTAAGTAGTTTTCCTTCTTGGCACGGCGATCACTGATCCGTTTGATACTTGCGTCAACGTGAGGTTTTAATGCGGCTTTAATCTTATCTGTCGGGTGAACGGGTAACGTGGTGATATCCAGTTCTCCCACTGCAACCTTCTCTGCTATTTGTTGCGGGTTCATACCGGTTTCCACGATAGCGTTTCCGAGGAAGAATAAAATACCTTCACCTAACACGCCTTTGTCTTTGATCTCGTCTACCAGCACGTTGGGTAGGGGCACGGTGTTAGCGTCAACCCCGTCAATACCGAGCAAACGGCATAGCGTACGCTCAACGGCAACGGTAGAGTATTGTTCCACGAATTTTTGTACATCGTCGGCTATCTTCCGGGCCACGTCCTTTGCGTGTGCCACTTTGGTGAAATCAAGCCCTAGTTTACTGTTCTGCATATCTTTGTTCTGTTATTAATTTCTGTTCTTCTTCTCTTCGTCATCCAAAAACTCCTCTGCTTTGTCCAACAATTCTTCATCAATGCCCAGAATACGGGCGATGCGCATGGCTTCTTGCGGCACGGAGTCATGAGTATCTTCGATTAGCGAGTAATCGATGAACTCGTTTATATTGTTGATGGTTAATTGACCTTGTACGTGTTCTTTGACAAATCCTTTTACCCGCATCTTTTTGCAACGGGCTTTGATCCCGCTGTAATGGCTGGTAATCAAGGAACGGGCTCCTTTATCCGTCAGGAAGTCAAGCATGGCATTCACGATCGCTTTCCCTTCCGTGGGGTTGGTGGTTCTTGCTAGCTCGTCAATCAGAATCAAGGCGTTTTTACCTGCTTTCACGTCTTGAACAATGGCATTTACCCGTAGCATTTCCGAGGCATACGAGGATAGGCCGCTTAATTCGGATTGATCGTCCCCGATGCAAAGGAGAACTTCGTCCACCAAGGCAATCTCGGCTTGTTCTGCCGGAACGTAAAAACCGAATTGGAATAGTGTCTGTGCCAGTGCCACTGTTTTTAGTATAACACTTTTCCCGGCCATATTGGCTCCGGTAATCAAACAGGCTCCTTGCTCGATGTCAATGTCAATCGCCTGGAATTTCTTGCCTTCTTGCCAAAGTACCTCTTTTACCTGTGGGTTGAATATTTTTATATAGCGAGTCGTGCTAGTGGAAATTTCCGGTTTGCATAACTGCATATCAATGGTCTGTTGGGCTTTGGCCAACAGAATATCTAAAGTCGCCGTGTTTACCAAGGCTTCGTTAATTTCTTTTTTATAGGGATGAATCTGTTCGGATAACTTTTCCCGAATCCGGTCTTCTAGTTCCGTGTGTTCGAATTGAAGTTGGTCCAGTACTCGTTCTTCTGTTTTTTCATCCATTTTAAGCGTTTTCATTTTTGCCCGCAGGGCTGCCAGTTCCGGGGAATAGGCATCGTACACGTAAAAATGAGGAATACGCATTTTTTCGGGATCTAAAATGTTTACTACCGGCTCCAAATCCGGGAGTGAAACAACCGTGATATTTGCTGATAGGAGTAATTCCCGTATCTCCACGGCCAACAAAGAAAAGGCTTTTAATTCAAATAGTTCAATGTCATCCAATACCTGTGATTCCGTCACCCGGTTTGCTGTTCCCCGGATGTCCTTCACTTGCATCAGCTTGACCTTGATCTTAGTAATGGTGTCTGTTAGTTCGGAGGTTTGTAGAATATTACGCGTGACCTCGGTTTTGTCCAATTCCTGGGCAATCGTTTCCGGGCTATGCAAATAAGGTAGTGTATTCAAGATTCGTTTCGCCAGCCCGGATTGAATTTCCAGTTTGTCGATCATGAATCTGAACCCGTTAATTTCTTCTATGGCACTTCTTAAAAACACCTTATTAATTTTAGATTTAATGATTTTAGATTTTAGATTCCAGCCGCACGGGGCGGTCGCTTTTTAATTCCTTCAATCTAAATTCATTTTCAATTTTCAACTTTCAATTTTCAATTCTCTTGACGTCATAAACAGGAATACCCAAGCTCTCTTGCATGGCTACTCTCAGTTCGTCGGAATCCAGACAATATCCTTCCGGGGATTGGGGATTGATACAAACGGCCAGTAGTTTACTTTTTTGCAATACCTTCATGGTTCCGCCTTTTTTGAGGAAAGCATAGTATGTTTCCATAGAGGCGAACATTTTGGTGAAATCACGGATGATCAGAGTGATCTCCTTGATTTGTTTCTGTTGCCGTAGGAATTGCAATAATTTGTCACTGATGGCGCCTGCCACGTATAACGTGTTCCCGTACTTGAAAACTTCGTCTTTGTTATTTTCAAGCATAAACACGGAAGGAATGTTCAGATCGTGAACTTTCCCGTTTTCGTCAATGGACCATATGCCTTGCTCGATGTCAATCAGTTGCCGGATCATCTCCGGTTCTGCTGTCTCCAAGCAAATGAGGTCATACACGTATTTTGTTTTTCTAACCAGTTGAGGAATATTACAGGATACTGCGGCTCCCGTGGCTAACACCATGGCTTCCGTCACAGCCGGAGAGCTGAGACTGAGTCGGGAGAGAGCCCCGTCGACAATGGTGGTATCCACGTCAAAACGTTTCATCTCTTGGATGAGGGCTTTTAATGATCCCGTGTCGGCAGGCCCTGATAACAAGGCTTTCCCCGAACTGACAGCTCTGGCGGTTACCAGACGTCCTAACGAGGTTTGTTGTGTGCTGACATCCATGATCTCTGCCACCAGACGTTTGGACCGGTAATGCATCTCAGACGTGATGAAAATCATGTCTTCGAAGATTTCAATTTCCGGTTTGGGCGTTTGGCAAACTTGATCTCTGTTTTCCCCGTCGATGCCTATTGAGGTAAGGGCGAAACGCTTTCCCGTATTCTTCACTTTCCGAAGAATATAGTTCAAGCATTCCGTTTTTCCGGCATTTTTGGCCAGACCCACGATTGCTATACTGTTGTATTTTAGAATCTCCTCGATAAACACGGTTTGAATTTTAAATTTTAGATTTTAAACTTTAAATTTCCACGCACAATACGACGCTCTTTCAATTCAATATTTAAAGATTTTAAATTTTAGATTGTCAATCCGGAAAGAATTTAAAATCTAAAATTTAAAATCTAAAATTATTTTATTCGTGATGATTTCTCTCGTTACGAGCCAGATGTTTCGGTTCGATAGAGAGCATATCGCCATGTAACAATGCGGCAACACCTTCTTTGCGAGCTTGCTCACATTCCGGGCAGTGGCACTCTTCCTTGTAATCTGTCGGTTCCGTGTAGGTGGTGATAACACCTTCGTAGTTTCTCAATACAACCCGGTTCGGAGATTGTGAGATCACGTAGTTCGGCATTACCGGAGTCTTACCTCCACCACCGGGAGCGTCAACCACGAACGTGGGAACGGCATATCCGGAAGTGTGTCCGCGTAAGTTCTCGATGATTTCGATACCTTTGGAAACCGGAGTACGGAAATGCTCGATACCCATGGAAAGGTCACATTGATAGATGTAGTACGGACGAACACGCATTTTTACTAATCCGTGCATCAATTTTTTCATCACGTAGGTACAATCGTTGATTCCTCTCAATAATACGGTCTGGTTTCCTAACGGGATACCTGCGTCCGCCAAACGAGCGCAAGCGGCAGCTGATTCTTCCGTGATTTCATTCGGGTGATTGAAGTGAGTGTTTAACCAGATCGGGTGATATTTTTTCAGCATATTTACCAGTTCCGGGGTAATTCTTTGCGGGCATACGACCGGGGTACGGCTACCGATACGGATGATTTCCACGTGAGGGATGGCTCTTAAGCGGCTGATGATGTATTCCAAACGATCGTCGCTTACCAACAATGCGTCACCACCGGATAACAGCACGTCTCTTACTTGTGGAGTCTTGGCGATGTATTCGATACATTTATCAATGCGTTCGGTCGGGGAGGCACTGTCCTTTTGTCCGGCAAAACGTCTGCGGGTACAATGACGGCAATACATGGAACATTGATCCGTGATCAAGAATAACACCCGGTCCGGATACCGATGAGTTAATCCCGGTACGGGAGAATCGCTGTCTTCGTGTAACGGGTCTTCCAAGTCTGCACTCGCTTTGTGTAGTTCCAAGGCTGAAGGAACCGCTTGTTTGCGGATAGGACAATGTGGATTGTTCTTGTCGATTAAACTTAAATAATACGGGGTGATTGCCATTCTCAACATTTTTAATGCATTGCGAATACCCTCTTCTTCGCTGGGATCCAGATCAAGATATTTTTTTAATTGATCCACAGTCTCAATTCTGTTTTTCACTTGCCATTTCCAGTCATTCCATTGTTCATCTGTTACTTCTGGAAAAAATTCTTTTCGTCTGCTTTCAGCCATCTCAGTTTATTTATTTTAAATTTTAGATTTTAAATTTTAAATTGCCCTAGTGCACAGCAAGCGCTTCCGGCGTTTTGATTTTAGATTAAAAAATAGCTCATTCTACATTTTAAATTCTAAATTCTACATTTTTATTTCACGTACAGTCTGTTAAATAGTTCCCGAATTTCCTCCGACTCCCGAATGATACCCAGTGTCAGTTCGGCGTGTCCTTTGGCGTATCCGTTTCCCACGATTAAATTTATATCTTTTCCTACTCCTTCAGCTCCCAGTGCCGCTTTCGTGAAGCTGGTCGCCATGGAGAAGAAATAAACGCATCCTTGTCCTTTCGTGACTAGAATCGAGGTCATTTCTGTTGAGGGAACGTTTACATTGTTAATCGTTACCTCGCAACCTCTTTCCCCTGCAATCGCAGTCACTTTTTTATACACGTCCATCACTTTTGTCGCGTCGGCGACAATAACGTGAGTGGCGAGATTCATATCTTTGATTCTTCGGGCGTTCTCTTCCGAGTATTCCACCACGATGACCTTTCCGTAAGGTCCGACGTTTTTCATGGCCTGGTAGCAACAAAGTACTCCAGACTTTCCACCCCCTCCGATGATACATACCGTATCTCCTTCTTTTACCAGACGGGCTACTTGAGCCGGGGCTCCTGCCACGTCCAACACGGCTAATGCCAGTTTTTCCGGAATATCATTCGGTAGCACGGTGTATAGGCCACTTTCAAATAGGATCGCTTGTGCATCCACGTCTACCTGATCCGATGCCGGATCAAGATGTTTGATCTTGTTTATTTTTAATGGAGTCAGGGATAAGGAAACCAGCGTGGCAATTTTGTCTCCGATTTTCAGTGATTTGTCCGGGAAATTAGGCCCGATCTCTTTCACCGTTCCGATGAGCATACCACCCGATCCGGTAACAGGATTTTGCATTTTACCTCTCTCTGCCACGATAGAAAGAATCATTTCTTTCATTTTGTTCGCATCCCCGTTACAAGCGCTTTTGATCTGCGTGTAACTGGCCGAATCGATGTTTAATGTTTGCACATCTATCAACAATTCGTTGTCATAAATGCTCATCGTGTTATCCAGCCTTAATGCCGGTTGAGGAAGTGTGCCTTCCGGAGTAATTACCCTGTGTGTTCCGTATCTACAACCCTTGTCCATCGACTAATTTTAAATTTTAGATTTTAAATTTCGGATTATGATTTACGATTGAAAATCTCCAATCGTAAATCATAAATCTTAAATTATTAAGCGTAAAGTTCTGTAAAGATCTTTCTCAAAGCCTCGCTTTCTCTCAGTTCTTGAAGTGTGATCTCTGCGTGTCCTTTCGTGTAACCGTTACCAACGATCATGGTCACGTCGCTACCAACACCTTCTGCTCCAAGAGCTGCTTTCGTGAAGCTGGTTGCCATAGAGAAGAAGTAAACAACTCCCGTGTTCTTCGTGCAAAGGATAGAAGTCATTTCTGTATCGGTGATGTTCACGTTGTTGATCGTAACGTCGCACATTTCGCCATTGGTCAATTCCTCGATTTTCTCCATTACCGGAACCGGTTGAGTTGCATCGGCAGAGAATACATAGTCGCAGAAACCAAGTTTCTGTAAACGTTCGGTACTCTTTTGGCTGTGGCACAAACCGATTACTTTACCGGTAACGCCTGCACGTTTTTTAGCCTCGTAGCAGCACAACATACCTGATTTTCCACCTGCACCGATAATTAACACGGTATCGCCCGGTTTAACCAATTTAGCGGTTTGAGCAGGAGCCCCGGCCACGTCTAATGCAGACAATGCTAAGTTTTCAGGAAGGTCAGCCGGGATCTTTGCGTAGATACCGCTTTCGAAAAGTATAGCCTTACCGTCGATGTCTACTTGATCGATGTCCGGGCGAATATCTTTGATCTTGTCAATACGGAGGGGAGTCAAAGAAAGAGAAACCAAAGTTGCGATCTTATCACCTTCTTTCAAATCAATTTTACCTTTCAAGGCATCACCGATTTTTTCAACCGTACCTAACAACATACCGCCTGATCCGGTTACCGGGTTGCGATGTTTTCCTTGTTTTGCAACAATGTCCATCATGATCTCAGCGATCTTTGCTTTATCGCCACCGGCTTGTTGTTCGATCTGGGTGAAGCTAGCAGAGTCAATATTCAACGTCTGAACGTCGATCAAGATTTCGTTATCGTAGATCTCGTCCATGTTGTTATCAATCTTGTTAGCGGGTTGAGGTAATACTCCTTTGGGTTCGATTACACGGTGGGTTCCGTATTTATTTCCTTTCTTTTGCATAGTATAATTAAATTTGAAAATTTATAAATCGATTATTTTAACGGTTTTAATCCTAAAATCTCTCTTGCTTCCGCGGAGGTAGCGATCGGACGGCCTAATTCTTTGGCGATACGAACTACTTTTGCTACTAATTCTCCATTGGATTTCGCCAGTACACCTCTTTCCAGGTAAAGATTGTCTTCAAAACCGACTCTCACGTTACCGCCCATTGCGATAGCGGGAGCTGCAAGAGTGAAGGCATGACGACCGATTCCGGTTGCCGTCCACGTAGAACCTGCGGGGATTGCGTTTACAAGCCAGCAAAGATTCGGTACCGTGGCAGGAGTGCATCCGGGAACGCCGAGAACGAAATTGAACTGCATTGGGGCTCCGGGAACCTGACCTTTTTTAGCCATGGCTAATACGGTGTCAAGATGTCCCATTTCGAAACATTCGTATTCCGGTTTGATATTGTTTTCCAACATTCTCTTTCCGAAATCTCTCATCATAGGCATGGTGTTCTCGAAAACCTCGTCTCCGAAATTACAGGTACCACAATCCAGAGTGGCCATTTCGGGGAAAAGTTCTGTCGGCTGAAGACGTTCTTCTGCGGTCATTCCCACGGCTCCTCCGGTAGAGGGGATCAAGATAACGTCCGGGCAAACCTTATAAATAGCGTCGATACACTCTTTGAAGCGTGCTTTGCTTTGGGTCGGGGTTCCGTCATCTTCACGAACGTGAAGGTGAACAATAGCTGCGCCTGCGTCTACAGCGGATTTTGCTTCTCTCACGATCTCTTCTACTGTATAAGGAACGGCAGGGTTTTGTTCTTTGGTAACTTCTGCCCCGCAAATGGCTGCTGTGATAATTAATTTCTCCATAATAATAATTTAGATTATTTCTTTCTCTGGTCTTCTTTTTTCACCACGCAGGTTCCGCTTGCACGGCAAACCACGATCGGTTCTTCCAGTACATCCGCTGCTGAAGCAGAAATGTCAGGTCTAGCAGCGACTACCTTCTTCGCCTCGAAAACCATTTTGCGGGAGGTGTTTCCTACTTTCACGATCTCCCCGGTAGCCTCGATATAATCTCCGGCATAAACAGGAGCCAAGAATTCCACGTTGTCATAAGCAACAAACAAACCTTCGTCACCGTCGTGCATGATTAATAATTCCGTGGCCACATCCCCGAACAAATGTACCATGTGTGCGCCGTCAACTAAGTTACCACCATAATGAGCGTCTTTTGCACTCATTCTTAATCTTATCATTGATTTTTCCATTTCCTTGAATTTTGAATTTTATTAATCGGGCGATTTGATAATTTTTAATCAAAAATCGTCAATTATTTAACTATGAAGTCCACCATGATTGACGGTGTCTTCACGTTCTCTGCGGCGATTTCGCCGACTTCAACCAGTTCGTTAATTTCTGCAATTACCAAGTCAGCGGCAGAAGCCATTAACGGGTTGAAATTTTGAGATGTTCCCCGGTAAACCAGATTTCCGGCTTTGTCTCCAAGGCTGGCACCAACCAATGCGATATCGGCTCTCAACGGTTTTTCCAACAAATAGTCTTTGCCATCCACGTTGACGATCTGTTTCCCTTCAGCCACGATGGTTCCCATTCCGGTTTGAGTTAGGATTCCTCCCAGACCGCAACCTCCTGCACGTACACGCTCTGCCAATGAACCTTGCGGGCAGAATTCGATTTCAAGTTCTCCGCTATTCATTTGTTCGCTCGTGTGCGGGTTCGTCCCGATGTGTGACACGAAAAGTTTTTTTACTTGTTTGTTGGCAATCAATTGACCGACTCCTTTGTCCGGGTAAGCCGTGTCATTACAGATCAACGTCAGGTTCTTAACACCTGATTTTGCTAACGCATCAACGATTTTGTTAGGGGTTCCGTTTGCGAGGAATCCGCCTACCATGATGGTCATACCATCTTTTACTTTTGATACAGCCTCTTCGATAGAAATAAATTTACTCATAGGAAGCATTTTTATATTGTTTCAGTTAAATATTTAACACATTCGCATTGATTTGTCAAATTTATATCATTCTGGGCAATAAATGAAATATTTTCAACACAAAAACGGAAATAATTCTTTATTGAGAATCATTTTACGTAGTCGAAAATAAATATCTGTCACCGCCTCTGAATTTGCGGTATTAAATTATGAAATTTTAAGATAAAAACCAACGGCTTGGTCAAAAAAATATGATTATTTCTCTGAGAATCAATTTTAAAGAGTGCGTGTAGGGACTAATTGGGTTTATTGTTCCCTTGCTGTCTGTATTCGTTTGGAGAGCAACCTACAAGTTTTTTAAACAGGCAGAGAAATGTTTGGGTATTGGGAAAGCCTAATGCGAGTGCAATTTCTGAAATTGTTTTATTCGAGCTTGTTACGAGGTGTTTCGCCATGTCTATTTTTTTCAGACGCACGTGTTCCCGGAGAGTTTTCCCGGTTTCTACCCGTACGAGATCATTGAGATAGGCAATAGATTGGGGGATTCTTTCATGAACGTACTCGATCGAGCGTAATTCCGTTTTTACCCCGTGTTCCGCTTGGAGATATTGTTCCAAAAGTTGATTGAAATACGCCAAAATATCATTATTTATATTACAACGGGTGATGAATTGACGTTCATAAAACCGTAGGCAATAATCTAGGAGTAATTCGAGATGTACGGCTAGCAATCGGAGGCTGAACCGGTCAATGTCTCGTTGTAATTCTTTCTGAAAATTGCTCATGCATCCCAGGATAATTTGTTTTTCCCGTTCGGATAAATGAAGGGATTCGTTTTCCTGGTAGGAGAAGAACGAGTATTCGGATTTCTTACAGATCAATGGTGTTTCGTTGAAAACCTTGGGGTGGAATGTGATGCCTAAAATGCTGGTCTGTTCCGGAGCGTCATGTCGGTTGATGTCAATAGTTTGCCCGGGAGCTTTGAATGCTAACGTGCAGGATTGAAAATCATGACACCTGCGGCCGAATCTGAAATCTCCACATTGTACTTGTTTGAAGAATAGAGCGTAGAAATCACCGGAAATAGAGAGTTGATCGAGGCGTGTAGCTTCGGCTAGGTCAATAATGCTTAGGAGCGGGTGCAATGTCTTTTGCCCGATTAGCGTGTTTAGCTGACTGATAGATTCTATTTTCTGTGGGGGGATGGTCATGGCTATGGGATTCGTAAAGTCGGTAGAGTTCCGCTTGTCGCTATGTAAACTCCTCCGACCTTCGGACATCTCCTTCTTCTCCTGCCTGAGGGGAAGCACCCCGAAGGGGGAGGAAGTTTAAAATGATTTTTTATTTTATAATATCAATTTCTTTCAACCATTTTTCTACTTGCGGACGTGCCGAGCTTGCCGCTCCTCCGCTAGTGATAAATCCTTTTTTATTCGTGGCTTTGCTCGTGTTTTTCACGAAATCTCTAAAGCAACTTTGCTCGCCGCCTCCACCGTGCGTGCAGAATGGGATCACGATTTTTCCTTCCAATTTGTAACTTTCCAAAAATGTAAGGATCGGCATGGGCATTGTCCCCCACCAGTTCGGGAAACCGATGAAGATAATATCGTATTCTTCTATGTTTTTCACTTTCTCTTTTAATTCGGGGCGGGCGTTGTCATTTTTTTCTTTTTTGGCTACTTCCGTGCAAGCGTGATAATCTGCCGGGTATGGTTTTGCTGTCTGAATTTCGAATAAATCTCCCCCTGTCAGCTCTTTGATATGACTCGCTATCGCTTTGGTATTTCCGCTACGTGAAAAATAAGCGACCAGTACTTTCTTTCCGTTAGAAGTCTTTTGTGCTTCTACATTCATGCTAAATGTTGCCATAACTGTTGCAATTATTAAAAAATACATTGTTTTCATCATGATATATTATAAAGTTGTCCATTTATTTTGTAATACAAATATATAGGGGGTGGCGGGGATTGTGTGTAGATAAATTACAGATATGTGTACCATTTTTACTGATTTTGAATATCCAGTGAAAAAACTTGAATGAGAATTGTTATTTTTGTTTTAAACAAAAGCCTTGAATGTTATGGGTGAAATATTGAAAATGAATACGATTCATGATTATCATGAATTTTTAGGAGTAAAAACGTTGCATCCTTTGGTGAGCGTGATTGACCTGTCGGAAGTGCCTCCGGTTCGTTTGGCTCGTAAAAATTTTGGTTTTTACACGGTCTTTCTGAAAGATGTCAAGTGTGGGGATCTTCGTTATGGACGCAAGATGTACGATTATCAGGAAGGTACTTTAGTTTTTATCGCACCCGGTCAAATCGTGGGGGATGATGATAATGGAACTAGGATACAGGTGAAAGGATGGGCGTTGCTTTTCCATCCCGATTTATTATTGGGGACGTCTTTGGGGCGCAAGATGAAGGACTATTCTTTTTTCTCTTACGAGGCGAACGAGGCTCTTCATATGTCTGACCGGGAACGAGAGATCGTGATTAATTGTTTTCAAGAGATCCGGGAGGAATTGGAACACGCTATCGATAAACATAGTCGATCCATCATTACCGCTAATATTGAAGTATTTTTGAATCACTGTGTCCGCTTTTACGATCGACAATTTATCACTCGTAAGGATGTAAATAACGTGAGTTCGATATAAGGATTAAAATTATTTATTTGAATATTAGGAA
>ERZ791871.763-NODE-763-length-35140-cov-34.394100_pt1 | contig 35140 bp, 20 predicted proteins | sample MGYA00510280_ERZ791871 | MGnify/ENA primary metagenome ERZ791871 (study PRJEB30046, sample SAMN00792111) | human gut metagenome | study: EMG produced TPA metagenomics assembly of the A metagenome-wide association study of gut microbiota in type 2...
TCTGTCGCATTTGATTTCCGCCTACAAAAAATTATTTTAAATGAACGATAAAAAGGGATATTCAGTAAATGTCCCTAAAAAATACAATGGCATATGAAGATGACCCAGTACAATCACTTCATATGCCATTTTATTGTCATTTTTCTGAATTTTCTCATATACTCTTATCGGCAGGACATGACGTTCCGGAAGAAGTCTGACGACCTCTTCTGATTTTTTTCGGTAAAATCATATCATGCTGCCTTCACCGCTCTGTTCCTGACCTTATCTATCATCAGTATGGCATTTGCCGTATGTATTCCAAAGAAAATCCAAAGGATTTCCGTCTTCCTGTTCCGTGCCTTTATTCTTGAGAGTGAGTAATGTTGCTTTTGAGTGCCGAAGCTGCCTTCAAGCCGGGTGGCCCTTTCCTTGGAGAGTTCACTTCTGAGAACCTTTCTCAAGGATTCATCCCTGGCCGCCCTTCCCTTGCGTACAAATGATGTGGATATTCCATATTTTGTACAGAACTTTCGGTTGGCATTATTGGCATATATTGAATCGGCAGCCACGCATCTTACCCTCACATTCATGAGCTTCTGCTGCATGCGGATGCAGTCCTTCAGGCGTATACCTTCGTTGAAAGCCTTGAACGAGAGGTGTTCGATGAACGATATGCCGTCTATCTGTATGTTGTTGACCTTCGCGCCGAACTCGACGGACTTTGTTTCCTTGCCTCTTACAATGGGACGTACATAATGGCGGTCAATGCTGACGATGCGGTCCCTGACCTTCTTCCCTACAAACATTTCCTTTTCCTGTACAAGAACCTTTCTGATGATGGAAAGACGCTTCTGGTAATCTTGGGTATAGCGCAGTAAGGTTCCGTACTCCCGATGAATCTCATCCCTCTGCATGAGGAGCTTTTCAAGAAGCCTGATCATGCGACGCTTGAGCATTCTTGTCCTCGAAGCCTTCCTTTTTCTTTTCTTGCAGTATGACAGATAGGACACCGCTACATTCCTGTATTTGTTGCGGGGACGTCTTATGCCAAGCTCCACACAATGCCTGCAGATATATCTGTAGAGCCATTCAAGGCTTTCCCAAAGGAGTTTCATGTCAGTAGGATAACGCATATGGCTTTCATAGCATGTGGCATCGGTCATACAGACGTGAAGGCTGTCAAGATAGGGCTTCCAGTGTGAAGCCAGCACTTCCTGGAGGGAATCAATATCAAGACGGGACGCTATCTCATTGCGGATGGCGCTGACTATCTTGTAGTTGGTTATGGGGAAGGACGGATTTATCATGATCCCGCAGAACATCTGGTAGTGTATGTTCCCGTTCAGATGTTCCACCAGCTGCCTGTCAGAGAATCCGGTGTATGCCTTCAGGACCATTAGGGCGATCTTTGCGCAGGGACTGAATATGTTCCTGCGTCCCAGACGCTGGTCCGACAAGCCCACAGTCTTTGCCATACGCTCAAACGGAAATACCGAATGAAGCCTGCCAAGCTCACTCTCATTAAAACTTTTGCGATATTTTTCCAGAATATCAAATTCTGTAAACCCCAAAGTAGGGTGAATTTCTGAAATATTTTGTATCTTAGCCATATCTTAGTCAGGGGATTTCCCCCGTTTTGGCTGCCAAACCTTATTTGCGGGGGAATACCTAAAGATACAAAAAAGCCAACTAATTCGCAACATTTTGTGTATGAATTAGTTGGCTAATTTTATAGTATTTACTGAATGTCCCTAAAAAGAAACACCGAAAGCGGTGCTTCATGCATCGCTGTGCGCAAAAATAATGGTTTTTCGGAGAATAACAAGGATTATAGGAATTGTTTTAAATGAAAGAACCGTGGTGTGAGAAGAAAAAATCAGGAGATTCATTTCTAAATCTCCCGTTTTATTGTTACTTTTGCATACGAAGAGTTCTTTGAAGGTTACGCAACGCACAGAAGAATAATGCAGTAGATAACTAACTAATTCGTAACCTATTACTATTATGAGCGATTACCCAATGCTCATTTCCAATAAATTACACTCTTTTCGTAACTTCATATGACAAGGAGACAAAAACTCCTCTTTCCGGTGTATTCATAGCAGATTTGGATACGGACGAACTGACCTACGGTACGGATGTGAAACCGTATGCCACTGTTTCACTGACTACTCCCGAACTGCTCGCTTCCACACAGGATATATACCTGACTACATATCCTGCCGATTTAAGTGGCAAAGAAGTGTACATTGTCATCACTTTGGAAAATGACCAGCAGACTGTTACCATTCCTATTCTCAAAGAAGGAAAGCAACTGAAAGCCAATGCTGTCAATACGATTGCTGTCAACAACCTGAAACTTTCGGATAACTCCTGCGAATGGTATGAGCCGGTAGAGACACGTTTATTGGCAGGAGGATGGGCTTATGGCGAGTCCAACTGTCTGTTGACGAATATTTCTACCAGTGGCGTGAGCAATACGATGAGCGTGAAAGCACGTGGTAACTTTATGGAAGTGGAAGAACCCAAGTATGCCAAGACTATTCTGGGTTGCGATTTGAACGTTAATCATAAGATGATTGCCGTGAATGGCTCTACTACGGACATCTCCCCTATTGGCAGTGATTACAATATTACGATCAACACCTATAAAGTAAGCGGAGGCTATGACGGCGGTTGCGGTCAGGTGGCTATCTATGGAGCGGATCAGACTACCGTCATCTGGAGTTTTATTATCTGGATGACCCCTACTCCGGCAGAACATCCTTATGGTAATACGGGATATGTAGTGTTGGATCGTAATCTGGGTACTTATATGACGTGTGAAGGAGACAACTGGAAGCAAAACGGTGTTTACTTCCAATGGGGACGTCCTACGCCGGTCGGCTGGTCGGGAACCGTGGGTACTAATATACCTACCGAAGCCACCAACGTCCGCTTCTCTATAGAAAATCCTCGTGCGTTGCTTTATACCAATAATGTGGAGAATACAAAATCCGACTGGTATCTAGGTGCATGGACCGGTGCACGTACCGATCGTAAAGATGACTTCTGGGGCAACCCGAACGAATCGAGCACTTATCTCAATCCTTCTGACGGTCATAAATCTATTTATGATCCTTGTCCGAAAGGTTACCGGGTTGTATCTCCTCGTGTATTGGATGAGATAGAGCAGAAAGGAGAATTTGTGAAACAGAGCGCAACTGCGGTATTTAAATATTGCTATGACGGTACGAATTACGCATATTGGCCGTTGGCAGGTTGTAAGTGGGGTTCCAACGGCGGTAATAATGGCAACAATACAGGATTGGATACCGCTAAGGGAGCCGCTTGTTATTGGTCTAACTCATCGGCAAGCAGTTATGGAAATGACAAGGATCAGGGAGCTACTTCTCTGTATTATAAAGTCTCCGATAAGACCTGGACACATTCCTCCGGTCGTTCCCATGCATTCTCCGTACGTTGTATGAAAGATACCGAGAATCGTTGATTCTCTTCATGGATTCTCTTCATTGAGAATATGAAATAGAATTCCCCGTTATATGAAAGTTTCTGCCTGTCTCCGGATACAAGGTACTTTCATATAACGGGGAATCTGTTCTGTTTTTAAGAACTTCACAGAAAAAGGAAAGAAAGAAAAGGGCCAAACAGAAAATAAACTGCATGAACAATTGCAAGAATATGCATTATTTCTCTTTATCTTGTATTTATTTCCTTGAAATATGCACGATATGGTGTAACTAAACCATCCGTTTGCCGTAATCAAACCTTCCGTTTGGTTTAAACAAACCTTCCGTTTGCTATAATCAAACCATCGGTTTCTTTTAATGGAAGCTGAATTGGGTTTTTGAAGAGGATATATTGAGCTACTTTGTCTTTTTCTACTGCTTATTTATAAATAGCAATCTGATATATCCTTTGTGATATGATAGCTATTTATGCTTTTGATTAACTGCTTTTATTGTAACTTGTTTGCTAATAATGCCTATTTTGTGTTATTTGCGAAATCTGTAACTCTAAATGGAGGGCGTTTTTCATGAAGTGCAAGGAAGGGCTCGAAATATAAAGAGCAGGATAGGTAAAATATACAATTCTTCATGTTGGCACTTCTTTCAGCAATCAATGTCTTTCCTTTATAAGCATGTATCTCTTTTAAATCACCATATATGGTGAAAAGCATGATAGTATGCTTTAATACTATGCTATTTATGTGCAAATTCACTGTATATGGTGAATTTACTTGTTTTTATACTAAAAAGATTCTATCTTTGTGAGAAAGTTTCTATATATGGTGAATTATGGATTTAATAGAGATAGGAAAACATATTCGCGAAAGGCGTAAGGAGTTGGGGTTGGATCAGTCTACGTTGGCCACTCTTGCAGGAATAGGGATTAACGCTTTGGTCCGCTTGGAACGTGGAAGTGGTAATCCCCGCTTCGATGTTCTTTTTAATGTCCTGAAAACTTTAGGACTTAGTATTCATATTCAATAATAGACACACATATGAGTCGATCTGCCAAAGTCTATATAAAAGGTATTTATGCCGGTCTGTTAACAGAAATAGATCGTGAACACTATTCATTCTGTTATGATACGGACTATTATAATAATCCACAACTCCCAGCTGTCTCACTGACCATGCCCAAGACACAGCAGGAATATACCTCTTCCTATCTTTTCCCTGTTTTTTTTAATATGACATCTGAAGGGGATAATCGGATTATTCAAGCTAGAAACTTGCATATTGATGAAGAGGATGATTTTGGTATTCTTCTGGCTACTGCCCATACAGATACAATCGGAGCAATAACAATTAAAAAAATGTGATAATGGAAACTGATATTCATATTTGTCCCTCACTTTTACGGGAGACTGGTGGAGAAAGCGGATATTCACCCAAAGCCTTGAAGCAGCTTTCTGATGGGAAAAATATATCTTGTGAATTACCTTACAGGCATTTTGACGATAATGTCGGTATTGATCTCTTCAATAACAATAGCAAACGCATATCCGTTTCTGGAGTCCAGATTAAGTATTCTTTAGTTGCCGATGACGGGATATTGCGATTGACCAAAGAGGGAGAACAGGGCGAATTCATATTAAAGCCTGTTCCCAATAATCTCCGTAACAAGGAGTTTTGTCCTGCCAACGAACATTTGACAATGCAGATAGCTGCGCAAGTATATGGGATTCCGACAGCTCCTAATGGATTATGCTTTTTTCAGGACGGAACCCCTGCTTATTTTGTACGACGTTTTGATTTGTCGGAGAAAGGAAAGTTACAAAAGGAGGATTTTGCTTCTTTAGCCGGGCTTACCAGGAAAAATGGAGGTTCCGATTATAAATATGACAATCTGGCCTATGAAGAGTTTGCAAGAATTATAGATAAATACAGCTCTGTCCCCCAAGTGGATAAATTGCGTTTTTTTGAACTTATCTTGTTCAACTTTGTCTATTCTAACGGCGATGCCCATTTAAAGAACTTTTCTTTATTGGAAGAGAAGAAAGGAAGATTCCGCCTATCTCCTGCTTACGATTTATTGAATACTCATCTCCATATAAACGATGGTATCTTTGCCATGAGCAAAGGTTTGTTTGTTAATCCTGAACCGGATTATTTCGGTGGTGCATCGGCGGTTACTGGGAAGACTTTTTATCACTTTGGCTTAAAAATAGGTCTACCCGAGCGTTTGGTAAACTCTTGTCTCGAAAAATATAGTAAGATATATGAATTGACTGATCAACTGATTGAACATTCTTTTCTCTCTAAAGAATTGAAAAAGCAATATAGACTTATGTATAAGTCAAGAGTCGGGAGCTATCTTAGTGTTATTGAGTAATAATGTGCACATTATTACTCTTTTTTTATATTAAGATGAACAAGATCCCCAAAAAGATTTGTCTAACATAAGAATCTGTTCTTTTTGTCATTCTTCTTTTCTGTTCCGATAATTGGCCGGTGATGTTCCCAAATGCGCTTTTACGTATTTCCCGAAAAAGGACTGATTGGGGAAGTTGAACTCTTCGGCAATTTCCTTGATAGACTTTTCCGAACGTTTTAATCGGTATTTGATATGCTCCACGGTAGTTTCGTTAATCAAATCCAACGGAGTTCTGCCACACGCCTGTTTGATGACTTTCGAGAAATGCTTCGGAGTGTAGCAAAGCTCGTTGGCAAAATAACTCACCGAACGGTGCATACCCTTGTCCTTCGATAACAGTTCCATGAACTTCCGCAAAATATAATTCACCTGTTTGATGCCTTCTTTCGAACCTTCCATGTTGCCGGAAGCTTCGATTTCCTTATGAAGCTGCCCCATCATTTCGCAAAAGATAGCGGAGAAGAGATGTTGTATCACTTCTTTGTGGTAACAATGAGGCTCATCGTTTATTTTCGCTATAATTAAATCCCGGTAGAATCCGAAGACTGTTTGATCCTCCCCGTTGTCAACCGACTTCACCGGATTGTTGTGGATATGAATGGCAGTATTCCACGTTTCCTTTTCCATTTTAATAATACGTTGCAGGAAACGGGTAGAGAACCCGGCAAGCCTGACCTTATATTTAGGACTTAGCATTGTATGGCTGATAATCGTGTTGGGTAGACCGAGCAGCAGCTCGCCCGCCTGCAACTTATAGGTCCGGTAGTTGACGTCTAACTGGATGCACCCTTCTATACAAACCGCGATGAGAAAACAATTCAGTTTGATTGTATCATTACTATAAGGAGTCCCCTCCAGACTGTTGACTATCGCAAAATCATCATCGATATAATCAAGGACGTGCTGACTGTCCTTAAAATCCTCTATATCCACCGTAATAATGTTCTCTTTTTCCATGTTCTTTCCTTTTTTACTTTTTGCAAAGTTGGTGAATAATCGGGAAAACAGAATGTCCCATACTTCTTCAGATTTGTTTGATATGTCGTTTATTGCCAAATAGTTAGCTGTAATAAACGTAAATGGCGAGAATGGGACATTTATGGAGGGAAATTGGTCACTGTTGCCTTGTTCTTTTCTCCTACTTTTGTCCAGGATTTAACAAAAGACCAAAAGAGAAAGTATGATTACAGTAAGCAAAAAATGGATACGGCTGATAGGGATTGTCGGTTGTACAGTGTGGATGGCATCTTGCAAGCAGGCATCGGATGCGGGAGTGAAATCTTCTTCTTATGCAGTAATGCAGATAGAAGCGGTGGATAAGGAATTTTCTTCTTCCTATTCGGCGAGCATACGTGGGCGGCAGGATATTGATATTTATCCGCAGGTGTCGGGAACGATTGAGAAACTCTGTGTGACCGAAGGGCAAAAAGTACGCCGCGGGCAATCGCTTTTCATGATCGACCAAGTGCCTTACAAGGCCGCACTGAAAACCGCCACTGCTAATGTGGAAGCAGCACGTGCCGCGCTGGGTACTGCCGAACTGACCTACAAAAGCAACAAAGAACTGTATGCGCAGAAAGTAGTTTCGGAATTCAGTCTGAAAACGGCCGAGAATTCTTATCTCACCGCCAAAGCTCAACTGTCGCAGGCCGAAGCCCAGGAGATCAGTGCCCGCAACAATCTCTCTTATACCGAAGTGAAAAGTCCCAGTGACGGAGTCGTAGGTGCATTGCCTTATCGTGCAGGCGCATTGGTAAGTGCCAATATGCCCTATCCGCTTACTACGGTCAGCGACAATTCAGATATGTATGTCTATTTCTCCATGACCGAGAATCAGTTGCTTGCCCTCACCCGCCAGTATGGCGACATGGACGAAGCGTTGAAGAACATGCCGGAAGTGGAATTACGCCTGAATGATAATTCGGTTTATAATAAGAAAGGTGTCATCGAATCCATCAGCGGCGTCATCGATCGGCAAACGGGTACTGTGGTGGCGCGCGTGGTGTTCCCCAACGAATCGCGGTTGCTTCATAGCGGAGCATCGGGCACGGTGGTAGTGCCGAGCATTTATAAAGACTGTATTGCTATTCCGCAGACGGCCACCGTGCGGATGCAGGATAAGACGATTGTATATAAGGTAGTGGACGGGAAGGCTGTATCTACCCTGATAACAGTGGCCGCAAACAATGACGGACGCGAATATGTGGTGCTGGACGGACTGAAAGCAGGTGATGAAATTGTATCGGAAGGCGCCGGACTGGTGCGCGAAGGCATGCAAGTTAAATAAGAAGGAGACTGATTATGAAAGGAAATATATTTATAAAACGGCCGGTGATGGCTATCTCCATCTCCGTACTGATTCTGGCTATAGGGCTTATTTCGCTCTTCACGCTGCCGGTGGAGCAATATCCTGACATTGCGCCTCCAACGGTATACGTAACTGCCAGTTATACAGGCGCCGATGCCGAGGCAGTGATGAACAGTGTCATCATGCCACTGGAGGAGAGTATTAACGGTGTGGAAGACATGATGTACATCAGTTCCAGTGCTTCCAATGCAGGTTTGGCCATTATACAGGTTTATTTCAAGCAGGGCACGGACCCCGATATGGCGGCAGTCAACGTGCAGAACCGTGTGGCGAAAGCACAGGGATTGCTTCCGGCTGAAGTAACGAAAGTCGGCGTCAGCACGATGAAGCGGCAGACCAGCTTCTTGCAGATTGGTGCTTTGGTCTGCACGGACGGTCGATACGATCAGACGTTCCTCGCCAATTATCTGGACATCAACGTTATTCCGCAGATTAAACGTATCGAAGGAGTGGGAGACGTGATGGAGCTGGGTGATACATACAGTATGCGTATCTGGCTGAAACCGGAACGAATGGCGCAATACGGACTGGTTCCGTCGGACATTACCGCCATATTGGGTGAGCAGAACATTGAAGCTCCCACTGGTGCATTGGGCGAGAGCTCGAAGAATGTTTTCCAGTTTACGATGAAATATCGCGGACGCCTCAAAAGCGTGGAAGAATTCCGGAACACGGTTGTCCGTTCGCGCGAAGACGGTTCCATACTTCGCCTGCAAGATGTGGCAGAGGTGGAGCTGGGTACGATGACGTATAGTTTCCGCAGTGAGATGGACAGTCAGCCTGCCGTTCTTTATATGATATTCCAGACAGCCGGTTCCAATGCTACCGCTGTCAACAAAGAAATCACTACGCAGATAGAGCGAATGGAGAAGAATCTGCCGGAAGGAACGGAGTTCGTCACGATGATGAGTTCGAATGACTTCCTTTTCGCTTCCATACACAATGTGGTGGAGACGCTGATTATTGCCATCATTCTGGTCATCCTCGTGGTCTATTTCTTCTTGCAGGATCTGAAGAGTACGCTGATTCCCTCCATCTCTATCATTGTGTCGTTGGTGGGTACGTTTGCCTGTCTGGTGGCTGCGGGTTTCAGCTTGAATATCCTGACATTGTTTGCTTTGGTACTTGCTATCGGTACGGTGGTGGATGATGCCATTGTGGTGGTGGAGGCCGTGCAATCCAAGTTCGATGCCGGGTATAAGTCTGCCTATCTTGCCACGAAAGATGCAATGGGCGACGTGACGATGGCTATTGTCTCCTGTACCTGTGTATTTATGGCTGTGTTTATTCCTGTAACCTTCATGGGAGGTACTTCGGGCGTGTTCTATACACAATTCGGTATCACGATGGCAACTGCCGTAGGTATTTCGATGATTTCGGCTTTGACGCTCTGTCCCGCTTTGTGCGCCATCATGATGCGTCCGTCGGACGGAACCAAGAGCGCCAAGAGCATCAACGGACGGGTACGTGCAGCTTACAATGCTTCGTTCAATGCCGTATTGGGTAAATATAAGAGAGGTGTGATGTTCTTCATCCGCCATCGCTGGATGGTGTGGACTTCACTGGCTGTTGCCGTTGCTTTGCTGGTTTACCTGATGAGTACCACTAAAACGGGACTTGTGCCGCAGGAAGACCAGGGTGTCATTATGGTGAATGTCAGCATTTCACCGGGAAGCACGCTCGAAGAAACCACGAAAGTGATGGACCGCCTGGAAAATATCCTGAAAGATACGCCCGAAATAGAACACTACGCCCGCGTAGCAGGATATGGACTGATATCCGGTCAGGGAACTTCGTACGGTACGATCATTATCCGCCTGAAAGACTGGAGCGAACGAAAGGGCAAGGAGCATAGCTCGGATGCTGTGGTGTCACGCCTCAACGGACAATTCCAGGCGATAAAGGAAGCGCAGGTATTCAGCTTCCAGCCTGCCATGATTCCGGGTTACGGTATGGGTAACTCCCTCGAACTGAACCTTCAGGACATGACGGGTGGAGAATTGGCTACGTTCTATGAAGCGGCTATACAGTTCCTTGGTGCTCTGAACGAGCGTCCGGAGGTAGCGATGGCTTATACATCGTATGCTATCAACTTCCCGCAGATATCGGTGGAAGTGGATGCTGCCAAATGTAAGCGTGCAGGAATTTCGCCGAGTGCGGTGCTCGATGCGGTGGGCAGTTATTGTGGTGGCGCGTATATCTCCAACTATAACCAGTATGGTAAAGTATATCGTGTGATGATGCAGGCTTCGCCTGAATACCGCCTCGACGAGCAGGCATTGAATAATATGTTTGTACGCAATGGTACGCAGATGGCTCCGGTGAGCCAGTTCATGACGCTGAAACAAGTGCTGGGACCGGAAACGGCCAACCGTTTCAATCTTTACAGCACCATCACCGCCAATGTGAATCCTGCCGACGGTTACTCTTCCGGCGAGGTGCAGAAAGTGATTGAAGAAGTGGCTGCGCAATCTTTGCCGGCAGGTTACGGATATGAATATGGTGGTATGGCACGCGAAGAAGCAAGTAGCGGCGGTGCGCAGACGGTTTTCATTTACGCCATCTGTATCTTCCTTATCTATCTGATTCTGGCCTGTCTTTACGAGAGTTTCCTCATACCGTTTGCCGTTATCTTCTCCGTGCCGTTCGGGCTGATGGGGTCGTTCCTTTTCGCCAAAATACTCGGGTTGGAGAATAATATCTATCTGCAGACAGGTGTGATTATGTTGATCGGTTTGCTGGCTAAGACAGCCATTCTGATTACGGAGTACGCCATAGAACGTCGCCGCAAGGGAATGGGTATTGTGGAGTCTGCCTACTCTGCCGCACAAGTCCGCTTGCGTCCTATCCTGATGACGGTGTTGACGATGATCTTCGGTATGCTTCCGCTGATGTTTTCCTCCGGTGCAGGTGCCAATGGCAACAGTTCGTTGGGTACGGGTGTTGTGGGCGGTATGGCTGTCGGGACACTGGCATTGCTCTTTGTCGTTCCGGTTTTCTACATCATCTTTGAGTTTTTGCAGGAGAAAATCCGTAAACCGATGGAAGAGGAACCAGATGTGCAGGTGCTTTTAGAGAAAGAAAAGAGTGAAGTTGAACGCGAACGTAAATAAATGAAAGAAAGAATGAAGAAGAATATCATCACATTAGTTGCCATCAGTCTGTCGTTGAGCGGTTGTGGCATCTATACCAAATACGAACCCGCCACTGTCGTTCCCGACGATCTTTACGGCGGGGAAGTGGTGACCGAAGACACTGCCGGTCTGGGTAATATGGACTGGCGGGAACTCTTCACCGACCCTTATCTGCAATCCCTCATTGAAGTGGGATTGCAGACCAATACCGACTATCAGTCTGCCCAGCTCCGTGTGGAAGAAGCACAGGCCGTACTGATGTCCGCCAAACTTGCTTTTCTGCCCGCTTTTGCGCTTGCTCCGCAGGGAACAGTGAGCAGTTTCGATACGCAGAAGGCTACGCAGACTTATTCGTTGCCCGTTACTGCCAGTTGGGAGTTGGACGTTTTCGGGCGTATGCGCAACTCCAAGAAACAGGCGAAAGCGCTTTATGCTCAAAGCGAGGATTACCGTCAGGCAGTCCGTACGCAGTTGATAGCAGGTATCGCCAATACCTATTACACCCTGTTGATGCTGGACGAACAACTCGACCTCTCCCGTCAGACGGAAGAGGCATGGAAAGAAACCGTTGCGTCCACCCGTGCATTAATGAATGCCGGATTGGCAAACGAATCGGCTGTGTCGCAGATGGAGGCGGCCTATTATCAGGTGCAGGGTTCGGTCCTCGATTTGCAGCAGCAGATCAATCAGGTGGAGAACAGTCTTGCCTTATTATTGGCGGAGACGCCACGCAACTATGAGCGTGGTGTATTGGCAAAGCAACAGTTTCCTGCCGACTTCTCGATAGGAATTCCTGTACGGATGCTTTCTTCCCGTCCGGATGTCCGTTCGGCAGAGCGGACGTTGGAAGCGGCGTTCTATGGCACCAATGCGGCACGTTCGGCTTTCTATCCTTCCATCACTTTGAGCGGGAGTGCCGGATGGACAAACTCCGCCGGGGCGATGATTATCAATCCGGGTAAGTTTCTCGCGTCGGCGGTAGGTTCGCTTACGCAGCCGCTCTTTAACAGAGGACAGGTGGTGGCACAATACCGCATTGCCCGTGCGCAACAGGAAGAAGCGGCGCTCGGTTTTCAGCAAACGTTGCTCAATGCCGGTAGTGAGGTGAATGATGCGTTGATTGCCTATCAAACCAGTCAGGGAAAAAGAATCTTGCTGGATAAACAGATCACTTCCCTGCAAACGGCTCTGCGAAGCACTACTCTGTTGATGGAGCATGGTAATACAACCTATCTGGAAGTGCTTACCTCCCGGCAGTCGTTGCTTAGTGCACAACTCTCGCAGACGGCCAATCATTTTACTGAAATACAAAGTTTAATTAACCTATACCGTGCTTTAGGAGGAGGTCAGGAATAAACTGTATCATACTCTCTGTTTTTTAATTTAATGAAAGAAGGGCTGCCGGAGAAGTGATTCTGTGGCAGCCCGTTTGTTAATCGGTCAATATCGGTCAATATGCGGCGAATTGGCTTGCAGCCGGAAACTTCAGCCAGCATAAAGAATAATGATGGTATTATTTATCAGCCAGACCTTTCTTTTTTCTTTCTTTATATTGACTGGGTGTTTCCCCGGTATATTGCTTGAAAGCCGTACTGAAATAACTCGGAGTGGTAAACCCGGTTTTCTCTGCAATTTCAGAGAAGGGCATATCCGTGCCGGATATCAATGTAATAGCTTTTTCTATACGGAGCTTACTGATATACTCGTTCGCTCCCATGCCTGTAAGTGCTTTCAGTTTGTTATAAAGCGAAGAACGGCCCAATCCTACTTCCTGGCAGATAAACTGAATGCCCAGATTGGAATTTTCTATATTTTCCTGGATGATACTATTCAGTTTAATTAGGAATGTTTCGTCTGTCAGGCTGATGGTGCTTTCTTCCGGTGTGGGGATTAATCCTGCATTCAGATACCTTTTCTTGGTATATTCCCGGTTTTTCAACCGGTTGCGGATAAGTTCCATTAGCATTTCCACTTCGAAAGGTTTGCTTAAATAGCCGTCCGCTCCATTCTTGTAACCGCTTATTTGGCTTTGCCTGTCATCTCTGGCAGTTAGCAGAATGACTGGGATGTGACTGATATTGATATCCTCTTTAATCGTTTTACAAAGTTTATACCCGTTCATCCGAGGCATCATCACGTCACTGACTATAATATCAGGGACATGGCTTCTGACCAGTTGAAGGGCTTCCACCCCGTCTCCGGCGATAATTATCCGTTTGAAGTATCCTTCGAACGTTCTTTTCAGAAAGTCTGTCATATCCGGATTGTCATCCACTACGAGAATAGTGTATGGAGTGGTGTCGAATACCTCTTTCGCGGACGGCTGCCCGCTGTTATCATCCATCATCAACTCGTTCAGATAAGCTTTTGGCTCGCAGATGATTTCTTCCGGTTCCTGCCTCAACGGCAACTCAAAGAAAAAGCTGGCTCCGGTTTCTTCATTATCCTGTGCGCCGATAGAGCCGCCGTGCAGTTCCACCAGAATCTTGGAGTAAGACAAGCCGATTCCTGTTCCGCTCTGTTCTCCCGTTCCCTGGTAGAAGCGGGTAAAGAGCTTGTGCGTATCCACTTGCTTTAGTCCACATCCCTGGTCGATGACGGAGATACGCACCCGGTTTTCTTCGGGCAGCAGTTCCGAAGCAATCGTTATTTCCGTGTCCTGCGGACTGTGTTTCAAAGCATTGATAAGCAGGTTACTTAGGATAATCTCGCATTTGTCCTTATCGAAACTAACTTTCTCTATCCGTGGGTCGAGCTGATAGCGGATATGCACATTCTTTGCTTCCCCCTCACTGATAAAATCCTGCGAAACGTGTTCAATCCATTGATTGAGCGGATGAGGCTGAATTTGCAGTTTACTCTCCCCTACTTCCATTTTCCGCACGTCGAGCACCATATTAATCAAGTTCTTCATCCGTTGTGCCTGCCGGTAGATGGCTTTTAACGGCAGATATTGGCTGTCTCCGGAAGAGAGCGACTTCAAAATCTGATTGAGTGGCGCATGAATAAGCGTCAGCGGAGTCCGTAGTTCGTGGCTGATATTGATAAGAAAACGTACCTTTTCCTCGTACATCTGTTTCTCATGCTCTTTCATCGCCCATTTTAGTTTTTCCTGATTACGTTTCAATGTTCTGCGGAAAGTTTCGATGATTATGGTGGCAATGAGAATGGCACAACCGAGAATGAACCACCACGTGCGATACCATGGTGGGAGTACGGTTAGTTCCAGTATTTTCTGGTTGGGAATCCAGCTACCGTCTTTCGCTGTGCATGAAGCCATAATTTTGTAATTGCCCGGCGGTAATGACCGGATTACCAATTCCGGCTGGTACGATTCGATATACTGGTCGTTCAGCCCCTCTATCCGGTAGCGGTAGACTTTCTTGCGGAAGATATCCTCTTCTTTCGACATGATTCGGATAGTGATATTGCTGTCCCATGGGACAGAGATTGCTGCCGGATGACTATATAGTTTGTTCTGTGCAGGCTCACCATTGATGATAATATCCAACAGTTGCAGTTCCGGCATTTCCGATGTATTCAGCAGCAGCTGGCCGTCAATGCGCAGCATACCCTTTACACCGCCGATATAGACATCCCCCTCATTGTTTACCAACCGGGCGTTGGGCAGATATTCGTTTTGGATAGCTCCGTTCGACTCTCCGAAGAGAACGAACTTCTGTTCCTGTATAAGCCAGGCGAAAAGCAGATTATCCGCACCTATCCATACTTTGCCCCTCTGGTCGCATTGCACCATGTTGACTTCGGTAAACAGGTTGGTAAGGATGTGCGTCTGCTTTTGGGAAACGGGGTTGTAGTGGATAAGGCCGAAATTGCTTCCTATCCAGAAATCGCCGTGCTCGTCGTGTGACGCCGAACTGATTACGGTATCCTGATAACATTCGAAGGTTGTTTGCAGCAAGGAATCCCCATCGTGCAGTTCGTAGATATGTTTGAAATCGTTGATGTAAGTCCGGTTGTTCTCGTGCTTGAAGGGGACGAGCGTGCCGACAATACTTTTCCCTTCTTCTCCGGTGACCTTGTCGAATTTCTTTTCTTTCAGGTGATACTGGTAGACATGGTCGCCCAGTAATAACACGGTGTTGGGGGTGTTCTGATATAAGTTGACCGATTTTCCCCGGTTGCAAAGTTGCGTCGTTGTTTCTTTGTCGACAATGGTAAAAGGCTGTTTCTCCCCGGTTGCGGGATTGAATACAAATACTCCTTTGGAGAAAAGGGAAATCAGTAGTTTTCCGGGAGTGAATCCGCTGATAAACGCTATTTTATCGTTCCAGGTAGAAAGATAATGGGTGAATTTCTCGGTACGCGGGTTAAAGAGGTTGATACCGCCGCCGTCCGTACCAATCCAGATACTGTCGGTCGATTGGCGGTAAAGGCTTCGCACGGTGCTGTTGCTTAGTCCGCGGTCGTTGCCGGGGACTACGTCGGTGTAGGTTTTCATGAACACTTCCCGGATGCTGATCAATCCGTTGCAGGTGCTTCCTGCCCATATATTGTTATTGTGGTCGTTGTGCAGGCAGAGAATGGAGTTGGCGGGGAGAGAGTAGTTTTCACGTCCCGGGATATATTCCAGTTGGGAGATTTCCCCGGTTTCGGGGGTGAGGATATTGATTCCGCCGCCGTCCGTTCCTATCCACAGTTGCCCTTCCCTTTCGGCGAGGCTTAGGACGATGTCGTTGCTAAGGGCGGAGTTGCGGGTGGAGTACGAAGCCAGTAGTTTGCCGTCGTATGAGTAGCAACGAAGTCCGCCGCTGTAAGGGGCAATCCATATTCTTTTCCGGCTGTCGGTCATCATGGTGGTAATTTCCGGCCCGCAGTCGAAAGGGGGGCGTCTGTGCTCTCCCGTATGCAGGTCTACGAGGTATATGCCTGTCCAACGACTACAACAAAGCAACGTCTTTGAATCCCACATACTGAGAGCGTTGATTTTAAAAGAGTTGGCGTTGAAATATTGCAGAAGCCGGAGAGAAGAATCGTTATAACTATATTTGTAAATCCTGTCCTTGCCGCCAAAGAGGATTCCGTCCGGGACAAGGCAGAAGGAATAGGCGGTGATATTCTTCCCGTCCTCGTCCGTGGGGAACGTGAAGTCGTTGCTCTGCTGTTGGTAACGGGCAATACCTTTTTCAGTCAGTACCCAGATGTTGTGTTGCTTGTCTTCGGCAATCTGATAAATCAGGTTGTGGAGAAGCGAGTTCGGGTCGTTTGCCTGGTGTTTGTATCTTTTCAGTTCGTGCCCGTCGAACTTTCCCAGTCCCGATTTGGTACCTATCCATACGAAACCCTGCTCATCCCGGAGAATACAGCGCACGTTGGAAGGCAACCCTTCTTTCAGAGAGATTTGTTTAAAGTAATAGTGTTCTGCCCGGAGAGGGAGAACACCGACTAACTGTATGATAAAGAAAAGGCTTGGCAGAACAGCGTATTTGGTTTTCATGTAAAGCAGGTTTGTTTATGAGGACAGATGCCTTCTTTATAATACGGCTAACTTGTCCCCTTTTAAGGTGATTTCGTATTTTTTCCCTTTTACGGTCTTGAACTTGAGCGTCTTGTCTCCGTATCTTACGTTACAGGGGATTCCGGATTTGGAATGGATGATAGCTTTCTCCAGTTGTCCCTCTTTCCAGGAGATGGAAACCTCAAAATTTCCTTTGGCGCAGATTCCGCTTATTGAGCCGTTTGCCCATGCATCCGGCAAAGCGGGAAGAAGTTGGATGAATCCCATGTGGCTTTGCAATAACATCTCGGTTATTCCTGCCGTACCGCCGAAGTTTCCGTCTATCTGGAAAGGCGCATGGGTATCCCAGAGGTTGTCCAGTGTACCGTTTTTCAATAAGTTGCCGTATAGTTTATACGCATGGTTTCCGTCTTGCAGTCGTGCCCATTGGTTGAGCTTCCAACCCATGCTCCAACCGGTAGCGCCGTCTCCGCGATGTTCCAGTACCACTCTGGCTGCCTGTGCAAGTTCGGGGGTAGTCACGGGAGAGATGGTATGCCCCGGATGCAATCCGAACAGGTGGTTGACGTGGCGGTGTTCATCTTTCGGGTCGTCTATGTCGGTAGACCATTCCAACAACTGACCGTAGCGTCCTATACGGTACGGAACCAGTTTGGTCAGTACGTTTTCCCATTGTTTGCGTTCTTTGGCGTCCGTTCCGAGCACCTTGCTTGCCTGGATGGCGTCCAGTAATATTTCACGTACTACGGCATGCGCGAAAGTGACTCCCTCGTCCACCGGGCCGTGTTCGGGAGAAGTGGAAGGAGCGGCGGTGTAAGTCCCGTCGGGCTTGTGCCACAAGTGGTCTACCGCAAACTGTGCGCTGCTTTTGATAAGGTCGTAGCCGATTTCCTTTAAGAATTTCGTGTCACGGGTATAATCATAATACTCCCATATATGCGTTGCCAGCCACGGACCGACGGTAGGATTCAGGTTCCATGCCATAGATTTGCTGGATAAGGGAGCTGTGAATCCGAAGATATTGGCAGAGATGGATGCTGTCCATCCGCGGGCGTTGAAATAGGCTTGTGCTGTCTTCTCGCCGGGTTTTACCAAGCTGCGTATAAAGTCAATCAAAGGCCATGTACATTCAGAGAGATTGGTGGGGCACGCAGGCCAGTAATTCATTTGAATGTTGATGTTATTGTGGTAATCTACCCGCCACGGGCCGTCGGTATTGTTGTGCCACAATCCTTGCAGGTTGGCTGGCATGTTGCCGGGGCGCGAACTGGCTATGAGCAGATAGCGTCCGAACTGATAGTACAATTGTTCGAGCTGATAGTCCGGCACGCCTTTCTTATAGCTAGCCAGTCGTTTGTAGGTCGGCAGGTTGGGAGTGCCGATTTCCGGATTGATTTCAAAACGTACCCGATTGAACAGCGCGGTATAATCGGCTTCGTGATTACGATAAAGCTCGTCATAACCTTTTTTCAGGGCATTGTCCATCATAGCCAGAGTCGTTTGTGACGGGTCGTTGCCGACGTAGGCTTTCGGGTCTTTGAAGTCTGGGGCAAAGTTCATCTTATAATCGGTATCTGCCGTAAGCAGGAATACCACTTCGTCAGCATCCTTCACAATAATCCGGTCGTTTTCTGCTTTCAGTGTTCCCCCTTTGTGGATAGCTTTGATTCGGAAAGCGAATTTCATTCCGTTGTTATTGAGAACGCCGGTATATACTAATCCGTCGTTTCCATCTGCTTCCAGATGGCTTTTTGCTTCGTTGTTGGGACAATAGCTAAGTACAAGATTCTGTTTTCCGCCTTTGTCGGCAGTAAACTTCATGACCATAACGCTGTCTGGATAGGATATGAAGTATTTACGTTGATACCGTATCCCGTCTTTGTAAAATTGCACCACAGCCATCGCCGAATCCAACGACAGGATGCGGCGGTAATTGCTCATATTGATTTCGCTGAGTCCGGTTTCCACATAAAGCTCTCCCATCGTGGTAAAAGCACCGAAGCGGAACGGAGTCTCGTCTTTTTCTTCATAAGCTCCCAGCCCGTTGAAGTTTTCCTGCGTGAGATACCCCGCCTTTTTAGAATCCCCGTCCAGGAAAGCCTGCCGGATTTCTTTCAGTACACCTGACGACTGTTTGTTTACGTTCCAATAATACTCGGCGCCTTTGGCGGTATTCGGCCCCCCTTTCCAGAGAGTTTTTTCATTCAGTGTGATTCGTTCTGCGGATATGGAGCCCATGATATTCGCTCCCAGGCTGCCATTCCCGATAGGTAGCGAACGGCTTTCCCATGCTTTGTCCGGATTCGCCCCTGTGCCGTTGGCACGTAGCCAGATAGCTTGTCCATCGAGATTGTTGGGAGTGTCGAACCATACGGAAAGCCCTTGAGTATAATCCACCGTCTCTATGGACGCTGCGGAAAGAGAAAAAAGTGTGCAAAGAATAAGAGGGCAGAGTTTTTTCATAATATGTGTTGTTTAAAGGAATGTGAGATACAAAGGTACTTGTTTTTTAAGATTCTGTCTAGCGGGTTGGTTTCAATTTTTACCAATAGGCTTTTAAAAATCGCTAAAAGTGCTTCTTTGTAGGTTTGGTAAGATGTTTCTAATGAAGAACCGGGTCTGGTTTACATTCAGTATATCCAATTTTCAAAGAAAAACACTCCGACGGATGATGTCCGGTCTGGAGATAAATACTACCTTTGTTTCCTATATAAAAACAAGTATGTATCTGACAGGTATGAGCCGGGAAGAATTATATGCCGAAGCATATAAGGACCTCATTGCAATATCGACCCCAATGAACATGTTTATAGATAAGGTGTGTAAGAAAGCAACGATGATGAGTCCATTTTGATCTATTGTTTCTTGCAGTACTCATGGAAGAGTATCAGGGCAGAGAACATTTTTAAAATCATTTGTTTGTGAAAGTAGCGGAAAGAGCGTATCTTTGTTTGCACTGATAAAAAGTGAACTCATAAATACACCGGATTATGGAATATGTATCATCAGAAAGAAAGTTGCTGCCATACGGCATGATGAACTTTGCGGATATTCGTCTTGATAATTATTATTACGTGGATAAAACCTCGTTCATCCCTGTAATAGAACAATCGGACAGATTCTTCTTTTTCATCCGCCCGCGCCGGTTCGGCAAGAGCCTTACGCTGAACATGTTGCAACACTATTATGATGTGCGTACACGTGACAAGTTCGATGCCCTGTTTGGCGACCTCTATATCGGAAAGCATCCCACACGAGACCGTAACAGTTATCTGGTGCTGTATCTCAATTTCTCAGGAATTAGTGGAGAGTTGCACAACTACCGTCAAGGGTTGGATGCACATTGCAATACCAGCTTCGATTATTTCTGTGATATTTATGCAGAATACCTGCCGAAAGGCATTAAGGAAGTCTTGAATGAAAAAGCAGGAGCTGTTGAGCAGTTGGATTATCTATATCATCAGTGTGAACTTGCCGGGCAGCAAATATATCTTTTCATTGACGAATATGACCACTTCACCAATGCCATCCTCTCGGATGCCGAAAGCATTCACCGATATACGGAAGAGACCCACAAGGAAGGCTACCTGCGCGCCTTCTTCAATAGGGTGAAAGCCGGAACCTATTCCAGCATCAAGCGTTGCTTCATCACCGGAGTGAGTCCCGTCACGATGGATGACCTCACCAGTGGATTTAATATTGGCACCAACTATTCCCTCACACCGAAATTCAACGCAATGATGGGTTTCACCGAGGACGAAGTCCGCGAAATGCTGACTTATTATTCTACTAAAGCTCCATTCCATCACACTGTAGATGAGTTGATAGAACTTATGAAACCGTGGTATGACAACTATTGCTTTGCGCAGGAGTGTTATGATCAGCCAACCTTGTACAACTCCAATATGGTGCTCTATTTCGTTAAGAACTATATTGATAATAACGGAAAGGCACCGCGAAATATGATAGAAAGTAACATTCGTATCGATTACGAGAAACTGCGTATGCTTATCCGCAAGGATAAAGAGTTTGCGCACGATGCCTCCATTATCCAGACTTTAGTGAGCCAGGGATACATCACCGGCGAGTTGAAAGACGGTTTCCCAGCTGCCAACATTGTAGATTCCGATAATTTCGTGAGCCTGCTCTATTACTTCGGCATGCTCACCGTGAGCGGAACGTACAAAGGTAAGACTAAACTTATCATTCCCAACCAAGTGGTGCGTGAACAACTCTATACTTATCTGCTGAATACATACAATGAAGCCGACCTCAGTTTCAACAACCATGAAAAAGATGAGTTATCCTCTGCTTTGGCTTACGATGGCGCATGGCAATCTTACTTCGACTACATCGCCGATTGCCTGAAACGCTACGCCTCTCAGCGCGACAAGCAGAAAGGAGAGTCCTTCGTACATGGCTTCACGCTTGCCATGACAGCGCAAAACCGTTTCTACCGTCCCATTTCCGAAGCAGACACGCAATCCGGATATGTTGACATTTTCCTGTCTCCCATGCTGGAGATTTACCCTGACATGAGCCATAGCTACATCATCGAGCTGAAGTATGCCAGATACAAAGACCCCGAAAGCCGGGTGGAGGAATTGCGGGCGGAAGCTATTGCCCAGACCAACCGCTATGCTGACACCGACAGGGTGAAGAACGCTATTGGCACTACGCAACTACACAAGATTGTGGTAGTGTATAAAGGTATGGAAATGAGAGTTTGCGAGGAGGTAAATTCTTGAGATACAGCATTCGATAGCTGTTAATTATCAGGAAAAGAAGTAGAGAGCTTATAAAGTAATATTCATTTCGGTATAGTACTGAATCATTACAGTATCGAATAAATTTCCCCACTGGATATTTATTTTCCATCTTTCCATCTCCCCTTTCACCTTTTCTCTGTCTCTCCGATGAATAAGGAGTTTGCGGGTGAAGTGCAATAACTTCACCATCTCTTCACCTGTGGCGATTAGTTTCAAAAATTGTTTCAAGGCTTGAAACAATCCGTTTCACACCGAGAAACACTTCGTTTCATACGGTGAAACACTTTGTTTCCCGGCGTGAAACTTTTAGTTTCAAATAGGGTTGAAACTAATTACGAAATAGCTTTACTAATTTTGCTCGATGGTGATGCGGTAAGGAATAAAACTATGTGTGGATGAACTTGTTCAAACCAGTACTGAAGTAAGCAGAGCCATGTACTTGACTTGCTCAAGTCTCTTACATCATTTCATTGTATGTAGTACTCCATCCCCCACTCAAAGGAACCCAAGCCCACATTCCACCGACTTTTGCCCACGTGATGAATCTATATACCCCGCTTGTTGGGCATATATATTCAGCGTGGTGAGTATATATACCTACTACGCTGAATATATAGATCCATCAGCTAATTTGAGAAAACTGAATGCGCTGAAAGCACTCTACCTTGTTTGCAGTATCTTTCTGCGAGGGATGTCTTTTTCCGCTTTCAGCCGCTATTTCCTCCTATCAAGGCGTTTGCAGACAACACTGAAACGGCTGAAACCGGATTATAACATGAATATTCAATAAGAGGGTTTTGGCAAGGTCAGAACCGGATAGTTGGGTGTTTTAATCATTGTCTTTTTGAGATAAGAACCATTTCTCCGATGGAACGGGTTGATTTGGTGAAAAGTGAATATTTAATGGCTATTTTTTAAATATTGATTTTTGTTGTTGTACCTATTTTTGTGACGTTGATTTTAGGAGAAAAACCAATTGTTTGATTAATGGAGACTCTTATTGTCAGCGAATAGAAAATCTTAATAACTTAAATTTATGAGAAACAAATTCTTTTTATGTCTTTTCGTGTTAGTATCGCTAACAGCTTGTAAAGACACTAAATGGGTAGAAGTTCCGGGTGGAATGCCCCCTGAAGGAGCAATCACCGGACAGCCGGGAGTGGATGATCCGGCTGAGAAAACATTAATCAATTGTCAATACATTGGTGGTGACCCTTTCGAATTAAACCGTATTCCGGTAGAAAATCTGATTGTCAGCAATGATCTTATTTATTTGGCTGCGCGTCCTTATGCTAATGGAGATATAGCTTTTGACTTGCCTATAAATGATGCAACTTTTACAGGCGGGGTTTCGCATGAAGCTACTTATGAGGGACGTAGCGGTGTGATAAAATTTGACGGAACCGGAAAAATGAATGGAAAAGATGGATTATTGCATTCTACAGAAGAGACATTTAATAAAAGTTTCACTTTTGCTACCTATATATTTATAGATGAGTGGGTGCCCGGAGCATATATCTTTAAAAAAACAAGTGGAGATAAAGTGTTGGCTGCCTTACAATTAGGTGCTAACGAGCAGACTGTGAGCTGGGCGTTGGGAAATGCATCAGTGACAGCAGGTACCTATGTGGATGCCAAGGGTTTGGCTCCGGGAGCTTGGCATTATCTGGCGGTAGATTATGATGGCAATAAAAAGCAATTCAGGATTTTTGTAGATGCGTGGTCTTCTACGCTTGACAAAGAAATCGTATTGCCTACTGCCCGTGCCGATTTTTATATAGGTGAAAACTTCAAAGGCCGTTTGGATGAAACTTCTTTTTGGAGTATGGCAGCAGGTACTGGTGGGAAGAATGGTATAAAATTCGATAATTGGAATATGGTAGCAAAAGTGTTGGCTTATTGGCAATATGATGATTCTACCAATCCGGGGAAGGACTCTCACACTTGGTTGGACCGTTGGAAAAAAATACGCGAAACCTTGGCAGCTCAGGTAGGTAATGACAGCCGAAAATTACGATTAGGATTCGGCAGCGGGCAATGGAGGCAAATGATGAGTGCTGATAATACGCGTACCGCATTTGCTAATAATTTGAAGAGTGTTTTGAAGGAATATGAATTTGATGGAGTAGACCTTGATATTGAATGGCCTACTACGGAGACAGAATATGCTAACTACAGTGCGACGATTGTGAAAATCAGACAGATACTTGGCAAAGACGTATGTTTCTCCGTATCCCTTCATCCGGTTGCTTATAAAATTTCGAAAAATGCGATTGAAGCTTTGGATTTTATGTCTTACCAATGCTACGGACCGGCAGTGATGCGATATTCTTACGAGCAATTTGTAAAAGATGCAGAAATGGCTGTTGAGTACGGGATTCCGGCAGATAAACTGGTTCTCGGTGTGCCTTTTATCGGGACTACCGGTGTAAATGGAGAACAAGTCTCTTACTCTGATTTTATAAATGGTGGACTTTCGGATGTTGCTTTGGATGAATTTACGTATAATGGCAAAACGTATACTCTTAATGGTCAGAATACGATTCGTAAAAAAGCGAAGTATGCTTGTGAGGAAGGCTATAGAGGAATAATGAGTTGGGGGTCCGATGTGTCGGTAAATAATGAAAAATCATTGTTGAAAGCGATACAAGAGGAGTTTGTTGCTTATGAGATTAATAATCCCAAGTAAATGTAATCTTAATTATTAAATGTAATATTATGAAAAAAGAAAAATTAATGAAGATACAAGAACGACTTGTTTTTCTTCTGATTTTCCTATTCTTATTGCCGATAGGGGTCATTGCCCAACAAAAGATGATTACGGGGCAAGTAGTGGACGAACAGGGAGAAGCTGTTATTGGCGCCAGTGTGATGGTGAAAGGTGCAAAAACCGGAACAATTACGGATTTGGACGGAAATTTTTCTGTTCAGGGAAAAGCGGGGCAAACGCTTTCTATAAGTTATGTTGGCTATACTCCATTGGATGTGAAAATTACAAAATTACAAAACAATCGATTCGTATTGAAGGAAAACACGGAAGTGCTTGACGAGGTTGTTGTTGTCGGTATGGATACGCAAAAGAGAAATACAATTACGGCGGCGGTATCTGTAGTGAAAGGAGATGATATCGTCAATCGTCCCATAACGGACCTCACCAGCGCTTTGCAAGGTAATGTAGCAGGATTAAATTTCGCATCGGATGCAATGGGAGGAGCTAAAGGAGGTGAGTTGGGTACGGATATAAAATTCAATATCCGTGGTGTTGGCTCTATCAATGGTGGCGAACCGTATGTATTGGTAGACGGAATCGAACAAAGTATGCAGAATGTGAATCCCGCCGATGTTGCTAGTATCAGTGTGTTGAAAGACGCCTCGGCAGCCGCGATTTATGGTGCCCGTGCCGCCTATGGTGTGGTATTGGTTACAACTAAAAGTGGAAATTCGGAAAAAGCTAAAGTAAGTTATTCGGGAACAGTTGGTTTTAGTTCTCCTATCCGTACTCCACAGATGATGAATTCTTTGGAGTTTGCTTATTATAATAATGCTTTGTATGATGCCGGTGCATCTGCTTCGGGGATTAATAGAATCTCAGACTCGGTTATAGAAAAGATTAAGGGATTCATGCAGAATCCATATTCAGAGGAATTTCCGGGAATAGATGTATCTAGTAACGGAGAAGACTGGGCTAGTGCATATTATGCCCAGTATGGCAATACGGATTGGTTTAAATACTATTACAAGGATAAGTCCATTCGTCATTCACATAATTTGAGTGTACAGGGTGGATCGCAGAAGATAAACTACTATATCGGTATGGGATATGTCTATCAGGAGGGCTTTCTGGATCATGTTAAGGATGATTTGAGCAAGTATAATCTGAATACAAAGCTACAGGCGAAGCCTACTGACTGGTTGAGATTCAACCTAAATAATAATATAACTTTGCAAATGATAAAACGTCCGATGCCCAACCAGTCTATTATTTATAATAAGATAGGTTCGCATCGTCCGTCACAAGTTACACATTTGCCGATTGATTCAAAATATAATATTCCCAGCTGGAACGAAACGCTTTTCATGCAAAATTCGAATTATGAAAATAATCGGCTTTCAGATGCCTTGTCAGTATCCGCTACGGCTACTCTAATGAAAGGATGGGATGTTACGGCTGAAATGAAGATACGTTTTGATGTAGAAAATAACAATATGATTCTATATGAGAATCCGCAATATGAAACTCCTTTAGGGACGCTAAAACCGGGTGATGCTACTGGACGCAGGCAAGGATTCTCTTATCCGAATATCGATTGGAAGTTAATGAAGTTCGGTTCTTATGCCCGTGGAAGTCTGTTCAATTATTATTTGTCGCCTAATGTGTCCAGTATGTATATTCAGCAATGGGGAAAACATTCTTTCAAGGCAATGGCGGGATTCCAAATGGAAATGAAAGAAGATTCCAATGAGTATATGTATAAAGATGGAATGATGAGTAATGATATCTTTTCTTTTGCAAATGCCAGCGGGAACGTCATAGCCGGAGAAGATCGTACACATTGGGCTACAATGGGGGCTTACCTTAAGTTGAACTGGAATTATGACAATATATATTTCTTTGAGTTCAGCGGGCGTTATGATGGCTCTTCACGTTTTGCAAAAGGAAACCGTTGGGGGTTTTTCCCTTCATTCTCTGCTGGTTATGATATTGCCAGAACAGATTACTTCCAGAGGCTGAAACTTCCGGTGTCTCAATTGAAAGTCCGTGTGTCTTATGGTCGTCTGGGTAATCAGAATGGAGCCGGATTATACGATTATCTGGCTACTATGTCATTGGATGCTTTGGGATCTAATGGTTGGTTATTGCCTACTGCCTCTTCTGCCAGTGCTATCAAGGGAACGATAGCAAAGACCCCTAAAATGGTAAGTCCGTTTATTACATGGGAAAAAGTGGATAATGCAAACTTGGGACTTGATTTGATGCTGTTCGACAATCGGCTTTCTTTAGAAGCAAATATATACCAGCGCATAACAAGGGATATGATTGGCCCGGCCGAAGCTATTCCCGATATTAGTGGTATAGCTTCCGAAAACCGCTCTAAAATAAATAATGCTACATTGCGTAACCGCGGATGGGAGCTTTCGGTGAACTGGCATGATCAGCTGAAATGTGGATTTAGTTATGGCGTAGGATTCAATGTGTTTAGCTATAAGGCTGTCGTTACCAAATATAATAATCCGGATGGAACCATTTACAATAATCACACCGGGTATGGTCCTAATAAAGGATATTATGAAGGGATGGATCTTGGTGAGATTTGGGGGTATCAGGCTGACGACCTTTTCATGACAAACCGTGAGATTGACGATTACTTGCGAAAGGTGGATATGAGTGCGCTCAAGCCGGATGACATGTGGCGTCGTGGAGATTTGAAATATATAGATTCCAATAATGATGGGAAAATAGATGGTGGTGACGGTACGATATACAATCATGGTGACTTGAAGATTATTGGTAATACAACTCCCAAATATTCGTTCGGTATCAATTTGAATGTGGGATATAAGGGTTTTGAAGTATCTACTTTATTGCAAGGAGTGGCAAAAAGGGATTTCCCGATTTCGGGAAGTAGCTATATGTTTAGTGCAGGTAGCTACAACTTCAAGGAGCATCTGGATTATTTCAGCCCGGAGACTCCGAATGGCTTTTTGCCTCGTCTGACTAGCTGGAAAAATAATCAGGACTTTTATGTAAATACAGGGTATAATTCAACTCGCTATTTATTGAATGCAGCTTATATGCGTATGAAGAACCTGACTGTATCATATAATTTCGATAAGAAGTTGCTAAAACATATCGGTATTAGTCGACTGAAATTGTATGTAGCATGCGATAACCTGTTTACTGTAACAAAATTGCCAAAACAGTTTGACCCGGAAACGCTTAATCAGGTGAACGGAATGGCTGGAGGTACTACTACAGAGGCTCCGGGTCTAACCTCACCGGTCGTATCTAATGGTAATGGTATGGTGTATCCGCTAAACCGGAATTTTGTATTCGGACTTGATTTTACTTTTTAAATAGAGGATAATGATGAAAAAAATATATTTATTAGCAGTAGCTTTAGCCGGTACTTTATTGACTTCCTGTTCTGACTTTCTGGATAAAGTGCCTTTGGTGGTGCCCAGTAGCGAGACATTCTTGACGAATCAAAGTGCCGTGACTAATTATGTCAATGGTTTGTATATTGCTCTTCCTTCTGCAGGTGCCTATGGCATGGGAATAATGGGAGAAGAAAAGAATAGTGATAATATGGTAGCCATGGTGTATGACAGGCGTATGAACGGAGAGTTGCAAGAATCTATCGGAGGCGTAACAGAATGGCAGAAAGGATACCAGAATCTACGTAGTGTCAATTACTTCTTAGAATATTATAAAGTACCGGCAGCTGAAGAAACGGCGGAAGTATTATCTCTGAAAGGAGAAGCCTATTTCTTTCGTGCATATTGGCACTATTACTTGTTGACTAAATTCGGCAGTATTCCTGTGATGGACAAGTTTTGGGATGGAAACGCTACCGTTGGCGGGTTACAGATTCCGGCACGTGATCGTTCGGCAGTGGCACAATTCATTCTTGATGATTTGAAGGCAGCTAAAGAGTTGCTATATTCCCGCAGCAAATATCAGGGATTGCGTATTTGTAAAGAAGCTGCTATGGTTATGGCGATGAGAGTGGCACTCTTTGAAGGTACGTGGGAGAAATATCATAAAGGTACTGACTTTGCTGCTGCCGAGTATAAATCAGATGATTTTTTGCAGCAAGTACTTACTTTGGGGGATGAATTGTTTCAAATGGGTATTACATTAAACACAAAAGAGAATGATAAATCAGTGAAGAATATTGATGATGCGTATGGAAACCTGTTCAATTCAAAAGATTTGTCGGCTACCCAGGAAGTGTTGTTTTGGAAGAAATATTCAATTGCCGACAACTTGGTTCACAGTTTAAATACGAATTTATCCAGTGGAATGTGTGATGCTGAAGGACCAGCCGGACTTTCTCAATCATTAGTAGATAATTATTTAAGTGTGGATGGCAACTTTATTGATCCCACAGCCGCAAAATTTAAAGATTTCAATGAATCTTTTAAGGATAGGGATGGTCGGTTGCTGGCCACTGTAATGCATTCGGACTGTAAATACAAATCGATGACAGTGAAAGGAGCTAAGAAAATGCTGGTGAAGGCTTATTCAGAGGAAGATAAAGATTTAATCAATCCTCCTCAAATTGTAAGTACCGGAAATCAGAGTAATACTACCGGCTATCATATCCGTATGGGAATTGATACTACATTCGTAAGTGGGCAGGGAGAAACTGCCACTCCAATGATTCGTTATGCAGAAGCCTTGCTGGCTTATGCAGAAGCTGCGGAAGAATTGGGAAAATGTGACGCTGCTGTTTTGGAGAAGACTATAAAGCCATTACGCGAACGGGCCGGAGTCACTTATCTCGCTCCATCAGCTATTGATCCCAATTTCCCTGATTTTGGTTATACAATTTCTGCCAATCTGCAAGAAATCCGTCGGGAAAGACGCTCTGAACTGCCATTGCAGGGAATGCGTTTGGATGATTTGATGCGTTGGAGAGCACATAAGTTATTCCAGGGGAAACGTGGCGGAGGCGCTTACTTTGGAGCCGGCAGCGTTTTATATAAATCAATTGATCCGAAGAATGAAGAATTGGCTCAAATTCTGGTAGACAATAACGATTACTTGGATCCACTGAAAAATGTTCTTCCACGTGGGTTCCAGTTTGATGCGGGACGTGATTATCTGCTTCCGATTCCACCGAGCGAGATATCATTGAATAAAGAACTGACACAGAATCCGGGGTGGCGCAAAAATTGAGAAGCATCAACTTAAGTTCATTGATAATTATAAAGAAAAAAACATGAAGAATATATTCTACAAACTATTTTCAATATCTCTATTGGGTGTATGCTTGATGGGATGTGAAGATGAAACTAAGTATTTGCCTTTACCACAAGCTGTTCCTTTTACGATGACTGTCAATAATACGACTTTTGTAATGGGCGAAAAGTTAGTTGTCGATTTGGATATTAATCCGGATAAGGATGGAAGCGAGGTTTTGGCTAACGAAGATTTTGATATTTATTTTACCGCTAAAACTGGTACGGAGGATGTGTCCGGCGTATTCAAAGATTTTCATAACATCGTTACTTTTCCGAAAGGTGAGAAGAGTATTCGTGTTGAGTTCCCTCTGAAAGAAACTGGATTGGAAGGAAGTAAAAACTTTAATTTTGTAGCTTTTTCCCGCGGATACGAGATTGGTAACCCTAGTTTTCCTATGAAAGTGTCCGATTACTATCGGGTAAATATGGCAATACAAGGCAATGCGGACAATATAGTTACGGAAGGTGATAAATTTGTGTTGGTAGCCAGTCTGGATAAATCGAGGGCAATACCTATTGTGGTAAGTATCAGCGCAAAAGCGGAGGATGAGAGCTCTTTTGAAAATTTGCCCAGTGAACTGACTATTCCTGCAGGAGCGCTGAACGCAAAAACTGACCCTATATCTTTAGTTATGGATGGAGCGAAGACAGGAGACAAGGAGTTGACATTGAATTTCACTTCAAACTCTGAAGCTAATCCGATGAAGTCTGATAAATTAGTAATTATGATGACTGACCTCGAATCTCTTGCCAATCCGGATATGTATGATCCGACCTTGGTGTATGAACATCCGGAATATCCATTTGTATCTAAAGGCAATAAAAGCAAATTCGATGCTTGGTGGGGGAGTGACAGAAGCTCGTCTGTAGAAATAACCGGAAAAACGGGTGCTAAACCTGGAACTGATTATGCTTCGTTAACTTCGCATCCCAACCAGAAATTAGCAGAGGAAGGATGGAAATTCTGGAGTGGCGTAGAGTTCCATTTTATACAAAGCTCTTTCGGGTGGAGTATGCCGACGAAGCCGAATACGTCGTTTGGTAACTATAGGCATTGGTCTTTTAATTATATTCCAACTAAATCAATACAAGATGTGTTTGCTGCTAATCGCGATAAATGTTCTAATGTAACAGAAGACGGTACTTATCAATTGTGGGTACAAGCTGGTTCCACACCGGGAGACGGACTTGGTGCGAGTAGAGATTACGGTTCGGCTGCTGTATATATTGGAAGAGGCGGTTCAGGTGCTTCTACCCGTTTTATACACATCAATCCGGGAATGCGTATAGAAATGAGAGTGCGTGTGACGGGAGATCGTACGGGTATTGTTCCGGTCATTGAGCTTAGAGATGCACCTGGGGGCGTATTTGATAAACAAATACAGAGAATCGATATTCTTAGAAATACGAAAGGAAACTTGGTGACACAAGGTGTTTTCTCGACAATGGAAGATGGTACTAAAACAAGCCCACTCCCCAAAATTGGTGATTATAATATTTATTGGGTAGAATTGACTACAGATGGAATAAAAGTAGGAATCAATGGAAGTACGAATGTAGATGTCCCTTCGACAAGTTCTTGGGGTTTTGCTCCTGCAGATGGCTTGGCTTTGGATTTCCTTTTTGCTCCGGCAGACAATCGTCCGGACGGATGGGATAGTGTATTGAAGGCTATTTCCGAACCTAAGACCGATCCGAATACACCTATGATGGAAATTGATTGGATTCGTTTTTATACGAATAGCACGTATTCGGACGAAGGTGTGACATACTGGGCAAATGCAGGTCAATTATTCTACTAATATAGTGTTCTGCTTTCAATAGATTAATTGATAAAATGTCGGAAGTCAGGTGTTTATGCATCTCTTTCGACATTTTCACTCTTAAAAGTTTTATTACCATGAAGAAAGAAATCTTAATTATTCTCGTGCTATTGACGTCTTTGATTAGTATGCATGCCGCCAACTTGACATCTCCCCCTATTTCAATAGTTCCCCGTCCGGCGCAGGTCGTGCCGGGAGAGGGCAACTTTACCTTCTCTTCTCAAACGCTGTTTTCGGTAGAGAACCATGAGCAGGCTGTCATCGTCCGCAACTTTATAAACTTATTGAAGAGAAGCTCGGGGATCACCTCACAGTTGGCAATAGGTGGCAGTGAGAAGAGCCATGTCTGCTTTACAACCGACTCTTCTTTAAAAAGCGAAGCCTATCAGTTGGCAGTTACTCCGGAACAGATTCAGGTAAAGGCATCGGATATAAAAGGCTTTTTCTATGCATTACAGACCATCCGCCTATTGTTGCCGTCGGCTGTTGAAGGCAATCAACAGGCTAAGAATATCCGATGGAGTATCCCCGCAGTAACCATTCAGGATGAGCCACGCTTCGGCTATCGGGCATTGATGCTGGATGCCGCCCGTTTCTTCATCCCCAAGGAAAACGTGTTGCGTATCATCGACTGTATGGGCATGCTCAAAATTAATACGCTTCATTTCCATCTCACGGACGATAACGGCTGGCGATTGGAAATCAAGAAATATCCCCGCCTGACGGAAGTGGGAGCATGGAGAGTGAACCGCATGGACGTTCCCTTCTATTTCCGCCGTAACGCCGAACCGGGTGAACCCACTCCTATCGGTGGATTTTATACACAGGAAGATATTAAAGAAATGGTCTCCTATGCTGCCGACCGCCAGATAGAAATTATCCCCGAAATAGATATGCCGGCTCACAGCAACGCTGCACTGGCTGCCTATCCGCAACTGGCCTGCCCCGTAGTAGACAGTTACATCGGAGTAATTCCAGGTTTGGGCGGAAGTAATTCAGGAGTGATTTATTGTGCCGGAAACGATAGTGCTTTTACATTCTTGCAAGATGTTTTAGATGAAGTGATGGCAATCTTCCCTTCGCGATATATTCATCTGGGAGGAGATGAGGCGCAGAAAGGGTACTGGAAAAAATGCCCGCTTTGCCAGCAGCGGATAAAGAAAGAGCACCTTGCCAACGAAGAAGACCTGCAAGGTTACTTTATGAAACGGATGAGCGACTATGTACGCAGCAAAGGACGCGAAGTGATAGGTTGGGATGAACTGACAAATAGCAGTTTCCTGCCGGAAGGTGTTATCATCCAAGGCTGGCGCGGACTCGGTACGGCTGCTTTGAAAGCCGCGGAAAAAGGACATCAGTTCATTATGACCCCTGCCCGCATCTTGTATCTGATTCGTTATCAAGGCCCGCAATGGTTCGAACCCCAGACCTATTTCGGAAATAACACGCTGAAAGACATCTACGATTACGAACCTGTGCAAGCGGACTGGAAACCGGAATATGCTTCTTTGTTAAAGGGCGTACAGGCATCTATGTGGACGGAGTTCTGCAATAAGCCGGAAGATGTCGATTATTTAGTGTTCCCCCGTCTTGCCGCCCTAGCGGAAGTGGCATGGACACAGCCTGCACGCAAGGAATGGACTGCGTTTTTGAAAGGACTGGATGCCTATAATGAGCATCTGACAGCTAAAGGCATCGTTTACGCCCGTTCAATGTACAATATCCAGCATACGGTAACTCCAAACAACGGAATGCTTGAGGTGAAACTGGAATGTATCCGTCCTGATATGGAGATACATTATACGACGGACGGCAGCGAACCTACGGCAACTTCACCGCTCTACGAAAAAATAGTGCCTGTAAAAGAGGCGCTTACCCTAAAAGGTGCAATTTTTGCGCACGGCAGACAGATGGGAAAGACATTGATACTTCCTGTCCGATGGAATCTGGCTACCGCCAAACCTGTACTGGGAACCAATCCGACTGAAAAGCTCCTGACGAATGGAATACGCGGAAGCCTGAAATATTCGGATTTCGAGTGGTGCTCATGGGCGGACAATGACTCTGTCTCTTTTACGATTGACTTGCTGAAGCTGGAAATGCTGAACACGTTGATATTGGGATGCATCACGAACAATGGAATGGCTATCCATAAACCGGCATCCGTGAGGGTGGAAGTTTCGGATGATAACTCCAAGTTCCGCGAAGCCGTCGTGCAGAGCTTCACGTCTGAAGAGATTTTCCGTGAAGGGAATTTTATAGAAAACCTGTCATTGAAACTGGGAGGCACACAGGCACGTTATGTACGTGTGACCGCCAAAGGTCCGGGAGTTTGTCCTGCATCTCATGTGAGACCGGGACAGACATCGAGAATCTTTTTTGATGAAGTGATGCTGGAGTAAGACAAGCCAAGCAGGTGTGGAGGGCGGCGCATAAGCGCGGATTATTTTTTAAAGTCTAGTAAGGTGACGATTGATTAAATAGGCTATATATAGCTTGCGTGTTGGATATATAGATCCAACACGCAGGTCATATATGCCGTACACATTGGATCTATATGTCCAACACGCACGGTATATAGCTCCTGTAAGTGACTGATAATTAGTGTTATTCTACCAGACTTTTCGCTCTTTCCAATGCTACATTGATATTCGGGCAGATATTCTCTTTTCCCAGCAACTCGTAGAATCCGGCTTTTTCCAGTACATCATGCACGTTCTTGTTGACTCCCGAAAGGATAATGGTAGTCTTTTCCTTCTGTGACATTTCGCAGAGAGCAGTCAGGTTATGAATACCTGTGGAGTCGATAAACGGAACCTTGCGCATACGGATGATACGTACTTTCGGGCGGTCTCCCAGTTGTGTCATTGTTTCTTCAAACTTGGTAGCGATGCCGAAGAAATAAGGGCCGTTGATTTCGTATACCTCTATACCTTTGGGAATCATCAGGTTTTCTTCGTGTACGGTAATATCCGATTCTTTATTCGGGTCAATCTCATCGGTAATTACCGAGATTTCGGTAGTCTCCATGACACGTTTCATAAAGAGGACGCAAGCAATCACCAATCCTACCTCGATAGCGACAGTCAGGTCGAAGATAACGGTCAGGAAGAACGTGATAAGCAGTACGGTAACGTCCGATTTCGGATTCTTCAGTAAAGCTCTGAATACACGCCATCCGCTCATGTTGTAAGATACGATGACCAGTACTCCGGCAAGGCATGCCATCGGGATATATTGTGCGAGTGGCATCAGGAAGAGCAGAATCAACAGCAATACTACTGCATGGATGATTCCGGCTATCGGTGTCTTACCCCCGTTGTTGATATTCGTCATGGTACGGGCGATGGCTCCGGTGGCAGGAATACCTCCGAACAGAGGAGCTATGATATTGGCAGCTCCCTGTGCAATCAGTTCTGTATTGGAATCGTGGCGGTCGCCTATCACACCGTCGGCTACCGTGGCAGACAGCAGCGACTCGATAGCTCCCAATACGGCAATGGTGATAGCCACCGGAAACAGTTCCCTGATAGCTTCCCAATCCAACGCAGGCACAACGGCATCGGGCAACTCCGATTTAATGGTGAAGCGGTCGCCGATTGTCTGGATGCAGTCGATCCCTCCGAAAGTTTTCATCAGGTAAACGGCTACCGTGACTACGATGATGGCAATCAGCGAGCCGGGAATTTTCTTTGAGAACTTCGGAGTGATGGCGATAATAATAATGCTGACAA
>ERZ791871.781-NODE-781-length-34514-cov-11.177486_pt1 | contig 34514 bp, 26 predicted proteins | sample MGYA00510280_ERZ791871 | MGnify/ENA primary metagenome ERZ791871 (study PRJEB30046, sample SAMN00792111) | human gut metagenome | study: EMG produced TPA metagenomics assembly of the A metagenome-wide association study of gut microbiota in type 2...
TTTATCTTATCGAGATAATTTCTTAACGCTTTCATTAATATATTTACTATTTTACTATTTACAATTTACTATTTGCCGACAGTCGGGCGATTATGCCATTTCAGCTCGCAGCATATCGAGTCCGGCACGAACGATGCGTTGCAGCTCCATCTTCGAAGAGCAGACGAATTCGCAGAGAGCGAAATCTTCGGGTGCTACTTCGTAGATACCAAGCGCTTCCATACGGTCGATATCACCGGCGATGATAGCCTTAATCAGAAATTCGGGCAGGATATCCATCGGTAATACCTTGTCGTACTCACCGGACATGATCATATGGCGTTCGCCACCTTTCACGCGGGCATCCAATGTATACTCCTTCTTGCCCATCAGCCAACTGAAGTATGAGCGGTTGGCGCTGAACTGATTGAAACGCGGCATGATCCATCCGAGCATTTCATGAATATCATCCCCTTCGGGAATCACCGTCAACTGGCTGTGGAACGCTCCCAAGAATCCGTTCGGAGACACTTGCTTTCCAGTCAGCACATTACCGCTGATATAGCGCAAGTCCTTGTCCTTGGTGACATTGCCGGCAAACACGTTGGTGAGCAGCGCCCCTACCTGAAGTTTGCAGTAAGCAGGTTTCAGCACTTCGGAACCTGTCACTGCCACCGTACGGGTGAAATCCACACGACCGGTATTGAAAAGACGGCCGATGAAGATAACAGCTTGCGGATCAATAGTCCATACCGTTTCTCCCTTAGAGACAGGGTCGAGATGGTTGATCTGAACGCCCACGTTACCGGCGGGGTTCGGTCCGTCGAATGCGGTGATTGTAACGTTCTTGGCCTGTGTCAGAGCGGCAGCATTCTGTTTCACGCTGATACTCAGATAAGTTTTTGCCAGTTTGGCGAGCGCATCGAGTCCTGTCTGGAAATTTGCTTCTTCACCTTTCAGCGCAAACTCAAAATCGGGTGCCAGCGGGTTGGTATCGAAAGCAGAAACGAAGATACCTTTCGGAGTCACCGTCGGATCTGCGATAATGTCATAAGGACGTTGTCTGATAAATGCGAAAAGACCGGCTTCCAGCAAAGCGTTCTTTACAGCCTCCGCATCCATCGTTGCCACATTCTTCTTGCCAAATTCCTCGTAGTCCTGCTCAGTAGCAGCTTCTACCACAATGTTCAACACCTTACGACGAGCTCCACGCTCTACACTCGTCACTACGCCGCTCACGGGCGAAACAAATTTAATTTCAGGATGATACTTGTCGATAAACAAGGGTCCACCGGCCATCACATATTCCTGTTCCTTTACAACCACCTTCGGTGTCACACCAGGAAAATCATCGGGCACGAGGGCGTAAAAACCCGGCTCCTTCACTGTTGTGTACGTTTCAGCAGCTTTACCTTTCAGGTTTATGTCAAGGCCTTTGCGTAACTTTATTACATTTGCCATGCTATATAAAATAATGGTTTCATAAATTTGCCGCAAAAGTAATAAATAAGATTGGGATTCGGGAGGAAAAAAGGGAGTAATTACGGAGATTTTTCCGTAATTATCTTCGTGTTCGCACACGTACCCCATCTTTCTTTTCTCCCGAAAGCAAAGAAAAAGAGCGAATTTACATTTATTATCTATGAATATGAAAACTAATCAGAATAAAAGCGTTTTCTTTGTATCCTGAAATTAAGAAAGAATATGAAACAGCCGGAGCTCTACAAGATGAAGAAATATATAATAGGTATATGGATGGCGTTGTTGCCTATCGGTGTCATGCTGGCACAGACAGACAGTACAAGGACGGTAAAAGATACCAAACGCGAGTTACGCCGCCAGCGTGTGGCGAAGCGGAATTTGCATTACAACATTCTGGGAGGTCCCAGCTACACACCCGATTTCGGTTTTCTGGTGGGCGGTAGCGCGTTGATGACGTTCCGGATGAATCCGAGCGACACCACCCAGAGACGTTCCGTCGTACCCATGTCCATCGCGTTGATATTCAACGGAGGGCTCAATCTCATGACAAAGCCGCAACTCTTCTTCAAAGGCGACCGTTTCCGCATATTCGGCACTTTCTCCTACAAAAACACCATCGAAAACTTCTACGGTATCGGATATAACACAAACAAGGACTATCCGCGAGGGGAAGATACGAGTGAATACCGATACAGCGGTATTCAGGTGAATCCGTGGTTTCTGTTCCGGTTGGGGGAAAGCGATCTCTTCGCAGGTCCTCAGGTTGACTTGAACTACGACAAGATTACCAAACCGGCGGCGGGAATGATTGAGCAACCGTCGTATATCGCAGCAGGCGGTACGGAGCATGGATACACCAATTTCAGTTCGGGACTCGGATTCCTGCTGACCTACGACACACGCGATGTGCCCGCCAATGCCTATCAGGGCACTTACCTCGACTTTCGGGGGATGATGTACAGCAAAGCTTTCGGAGGTGACGACAATTTTTACCGTCTGGAGATAGACTACCGTCAATACAAAACGGTCGGAAAACGGAAAGTTCTCGCCTGGACCGTACAGAGCAAAAACGCATTCGGAGACGTTCCTTTGACGAAATATGTATTGAGCGGAACCCCTTTCGACCTTCGCGGCTATTACATGGGACAGTTCCGCGACAAGTCCTCTCATGTAATGATGGCTGAATACCGCCAGATGATAAATACAGACAAAAGCACATGGATCAAAAAGATGTTGAGCCACATAGGATATGTGGCTTGGGGAGGCTGCGGATTCATGGGACCCACACCGGGAAAGATAGAAGGCGTCCTGCCTAATCTCGGAGTCGGCCTGCGTATTGAAGTCCAGCCCCGCATGAACGTTCGTCTCGACTTGGGAAGAGACATGGTGAACAAGCAGAATTTGTTCTATTTCAACATGACGGAGGCCTTCTAGTTCAACATGACGGAGGCCTTCTAGTTCAACGTGACGGAGGCCTTCTAGTTCCAATGTCAGGGCCCTTCTAGCACAAATTAACAAGAAAGAATGCAAAATTGACAACAAAAGACTGTCCATAAATGAAATTAATCCTTATATTTGCGCAAGCTATGTCACAACAGAACACAGCAGAAGCAAATAACAGGGTTATTTTATGAAACAAATTATATATAGCTGTTTAGGATTACTCCTTTTATTCACCTCCAACACACCGATCGTTGCGCAAGAGGTCAGTGATTATACTCAATTAAGCGAAGAAGATTACAGCAATATCACTCTTCCCCCACTCTCCGTCCTGTTTGAAAATGCCAAAGACAATCCCATCTATGAGATGGCAGATGTCAAAGCGGCGGTAGAGCGCAAACTGCTGGCGAAAGAAAAGCGTGCATTTCTCGGATTCTTCAGTCTGCGGGGAAGCTACCAATACGGTACTTTCGGCAATGAATCCACCTATACAGACGTTTACGTAGAGCCATACCCCACCTACTCCACCCAAGCCCAGAACGGATATACGGTAGGAGCGGGAGTCAGCATCCCATTGGACGACCTGTTTGACCTCAAGGCGCGTGTCAGTCGTCAGAAGCTCAATCTGAAGAGCGCGGAGCTTGAGCGGGAAATCAAATACGATGAGATCAAGAAGAACATAATCGAAATGTACGCGATGGCCACATCACAGATCAAAGTCCTTCAGATGCGAAGCGAGGGTCTGGTGCTGGCGAACGTGCAATATGAGATTTCCGAAAAGAATTTTGCTAACGGAACCATCGAATCCACCGACTTGGCGACAGACAAGGAAAGGCAGTCGCAAGCCCGTGAAGCATATGAGAAGAGCAAGTTCGAGTTAACCAAGAGTCTCATGATGCTTGAAATTATTTCACGCACGCCCATTATACGAAAATAAAAGACTAAGATATGAATCTCATCATTTCCATCATACGGACCCTATTTCGGCATCGTTGGCTGATACTGATAGGGACCACTCTCTTCACATTACTGGTCATTTATTACACACGCCATATGCGAGGCGGGTATGATGTGAAAGCAACCCTTTACACAGGAGTCGCTTCGGGCTACAACCTCGAAAGTGACAAACGCACCGATTGGGCAACCGTGCAGAACTCCATGGACAACCTCATCAGTATCATGCAGGCCGAAAGTACGCTGAAAAGAGTCAGTCTGCGATTGTTCGCCCGCATACTGATCAAAGGGAATCCTGAAAAAGAGAATGACGGAATCACCCCTGCCAGCTACAACTACACATACAACCATCTGAAAAACAGCCCTCCGGGAGACGAGATACTGAAACTGATCGACAAATCGAGCGAAGATAAGACAGTAGCCAATCTGGAAGCATATATGCGCCCGCACAAGGACAATTACATCTACGGGCTCTTTTATTACTCCCATCCCTATTACAGCTACAGTGCTCTGAAAAACGTAAAGGTACAGCGCCGCCTCACCAGTGACCTGCTGGACATCAGCTATACTTCCGGTGATCCGGGCATCGCCTACAACACCGTAAGTATCCTGATGCACGAGTTTGTCGAGGAATACCGCCGTATCCGTTACGGAGAGACGGACAAAGTGATCAAGTATTTCGAAGAAGAACTGAAACGTATCGGCAAGCAGCTGAGAGCGGAAGAAGAAGACCTGACGAAGTATAATGTACAAAAACGCATTATCAACTACCTCGACGAGACCAAGGAAATAGCCGCCATCAGCAAGGAATTCGAGCTGAGAGAACAGGATGCGCTTTTCGCATTCAACAGCACCGCGTCCATGCTCAAAGAGTTGGAAAAACACATGGACAGCAACGCCAGGCAAGTACTGAGAAACATGGAATTCGTAGACAAGCTGCGCGAAGCCTCCAACATCACCGGCAAGATATCGGAAGCCGAAGCAATGACCGATTCCAACAAGAAAGACCTCCATTCGCTGGAAGGAGACAAAAAGCGGTTGAACGAGCTTAAACAAGAACTGAACGCCCTGACCACCTCATACGTAGGTCACAAATATACCAAAGAAGGTGCGTCGCGCACCAATATCATCGACCAATGGCTGGAACAGACATTGCTCTACGAGAAGGCGAAAGCCGAACTGAAAATCGTACAAAGCGCCCGTCGCGACTTGAACAACCGTTACGTATTCTTCGCACCTGTGGGTACCACCATCAAGCAGAAAGAACGTAGCATCAACTTCACGGAACGCAGCTACCTGACCGTCCTGCAAAGTTACAACGAAGCTTTATTGAGAAAAAAGAATCTGGAGATGACCTCCGCCACGCTGAAAGTCCTCAATGAGCCTACCTATCCGATCGGAGCCAACTCAACCAACCGGAAACAGATCGTCATAGCAGCCTGTGTTGCCATCTTCGTGATTATCATAGCTTTGCTGGTATTGGTAGAATTGCTTGACAGAACACTGCGTGACGCCAGCCGCACCCTGCGGGTGACGGGATATAGGGTGATAGGTGCCGTTCCCAGCCTTTCGACCGCCCGCTACGGAGGACTGACCAGAACGTACATACAACTTTCCGTAAGAGAGCTGACCAACTCCCTGCTCCGCTTCCTGACCAAGCGGAAATCCCCCGGTGTGTTTATCATCAACCTGTTCGGCACCAGCGAGGATTCCGGAGAAGACACAATCGGGACACTGATCTGCGGATTCATGCAAAGCCGCAAACTGAACACGAAGTTCATCTGCTACAATAAAGATTTTGACATCGCATCCACCCAATACCTGCTTGCAAGGAACGTCACGGATTTCTATACGCCGCAAGGAGAAGACGTACTGATCGTCGCCTATCCTCCTCTGTCAAAGAGCAGCATATCGAGTGCCCTGTTGCATGACGCCAACGCCAATATACTGGTGACTCCGGCCAATCGCGGATGGAAAACGATAGACAAGCAACTATGCGAGCAGCTCATGTTGCAGCTGGGCAAGAGCAATGTGCCTTTCCGCATCTGCCTGACCAACGCCAGCCGTGAAGCCGCCGAAGACTTCACCGGACAGTTGCCGCCATACACCCTGTTGCGCAGGTTCAGTTATCACTTCAGCCAGTTGTCATTGACAGAAAAAATCATATTCAACCTCAGAAGAAAAGCAAAGGAAGCAGAAGACGAGGACGATGACGAATAGGAACACTACTTTCCATATCCTGCTTGCCGCACAATTCGCGCTAATAGCGGTAAGTATGCTTGTAAACGTCAAGACAGGGCTGTTCTCAATGGTTCTTATCTTGTTGCTCACTACCGTTTGCCTGATACAGCTCAGTAACGGCAAGTCCACCGAATGGGAGCGCGGGCAAAACATCATGACCTGGCTGTTCATCGTCTGGCTGTTGTACTATATCATGGAGATCATGAACCCCAACTGCGTGTTGGAGGCATGGAACATCAACATCACGCCCTACGCGCTCATTCCCCTGATATGCGCATTTGTCGTTCCGGTCGTCATACGTACCAAGAAAGACATAGAACTGCTATTGCTCGTATGGTCCGTGTTCGTCATCATCTTCACCCTCAAAGGATACTGGCAGAAAAATCACGGTTTCAGCACCAAAGACCTTTACTTCCTGCACGTTCTCGGCGGTGCGCGAACCCACATCATCTGGTCGGGCATACGATACTTTTCCTGTTTTTCGGACGCGGCAAACTACGGTGTGCACTCAGCGATGGCAGCCGTCACCTTCTCCATCTCCGCATTCTTTGTCGACTCCAGATGGAAGCGCCTCTATTTCCTTTTTATAGCCTTGTGCGGTATCTACGGCATGGGCATTTCCGGAACCCGTTCCGCTATGGGAGTGCTCATGGGCGGCATGCTGATGATTACTATCATAGCCAAGAACTGGAAAGCGTTGCTAGGGGGAATATTCATATCTATCGGCATTTTCGTATTTTTCTATTACACCAATATCGGGAGCGGCAACCAGTATATCCATAAGATGCGTTCCTCCTTCCATCCCACCGAAGACGCCTCCTACCTCGTGCGTGTCGAAAACCGCCAGCGGATGAAGGAGCTGATGGCAAGGAAACCGATAGGCTACGGAATCGGGCTGGCCAAAGCGGGAAACTTCGATTCGAAAGAACAAATGCCTTATCCACCCGACTCATGGCTGATTACCGTCTGGGTGGAAACCGGAATTGTGGGGCTGATACTTTATCTTGCCATACACGGCACTCTCTTCGCCTGGTGTTCATGGCTCCTGATGTTCAAAGTACGCAATAAGAATCTACGAGGACTGGCGGCGGCATGGCTTTGCATGAATGCCGGACTCTTCATTGCCGCCTACGTCAACGACGTGATGCAATATCCCAACCAACTGACTGTATACACAGGCTTCGCCCTCTGCCTCGCCGCACCTTATATAGACAAACACATCGGTGAGGAGCCGGAGGAAAATGAAGATCCGGAGGAAAGTGAGAAACAAGAACCGCACCTGATTAAAGAACCAAACGAATAAAAAAAATGACAGACAACCACCGGACGGACATATCATTTATCACGATCTGCTACAATGGTTTCAAAGACACTTGCGAGCTGATAGAATCGTTACAGGAGAAACTGCATTCCGTAACCTACGAGATCATTGTGGTAGACAACGCCTCGCGCGAGGACGAGGCTGCCAAGATATCCAGACTATACCCCTCAGTCATCGCCATCCGCAGCGAGGTAAACAGAGGATTCTCCGGCGGCAATAACATCGGAATCCGTGCGGCAAGAGGAAAATACCTCTTCTTCATTAACAACGACACCTATATCGAGTCAGACGCAATCTCCTGCCTGGTAGAACGGCTGGAAAGCCGTCCCGAAATCGGAGGCGTATCGCCGAAAATACGTTTCGCTTTCCCGCCGCAGCACATACAGTTCGCAGGCTTCACCCCCTTGTCGCGAATCACGTTACGTAACCATATGTTGGGGTTCGGCTGTCCCGATGACGGGAAATACGACACTCCCCACCCCACTCCCTACCTGCATGGCGCAGCCATGATGATCAAGCGTGAGGTAGTCGAGAAAGCGGGGATGATGCCTGAGATCTTTTTCCTGTACTACGAAGAGCTGGACTGGAGCACAAGCATGACACGTGCCGGCTACGAGCTATGGTACGAGCCCCGCTGCACGGTCTTCCACAAAGAAAGCCAGAGTACCGGACAACTCAGCCAGCTGCGTACCTATTATCTGACCCGCAACCGCCTGCTCTACGCCCGCCGCAACCTGAGGGGAGCCGCACGTCTGGGCTCCGTGCTCTATCAAAGCACTGTCGCAGCCTTGAAGAACGGTCTGCTCTATGCTTTAAAAGGACGCTTCGATCTCTTCCTGGCCGTCTGCAGAGGCGTCAATTCAGGACTGATCCTTCCGTCGGCCACCAAAGAAACAAAAGAACAAAAAAACGAATACTATGAACATCATTGACTGGGTTCTCTACATCCCCCTCACGCTATGCGTATGCTACTTGCTGCTTTACGCCATCGCTTCCAAGTTCTACCGGGCTCCCCAATATCCCGAAGCCCGTACGCTCCGGCACATTGCCGTGCTATTCCCCGCCTACAAGGAAGACCGTGTGATACTCTCTTCGGTCCGCAGTTTTCTCGAGCAGGACTATCCGAAGGAGTTGTTCGACCTTGTCGTCATTTCCGACCAGATGCAACCGGAAACGAACGAAGCCTTATGCACGCTCCCCATCCGGCTACTGATGGCGGATTACACGGAAAGCTCCAAAGCCAAAGCGCTGGCTATGGCCATGAACAACATCGACACCGATCTCTATGACATAGTGGTTATCATGGACGCCGACAACGTGACCGTCCCCGAATTCCTGTCCTGCATCAACCGTGCGTTCGACAGTGGCGTAAGATCCATACAGGCTCACCGGACAGGTAAGAATCTGAACACCGATATCTCCATTCTGGACAGCGCGAGCGAAGAGATCAACAACGGCTTCTTCCGCAGCGGGCACAACGCGCTCGGACTTTCCGCCGGGTTATCCGGCTCGGGAATGGCCTTTGATGCAAAATGGTTTCAACAGAATGTGCAATACCTGCAAACGGCAGGCGAAGACAAAGAACTGGAATCCATGCTGTTGCAGCAGCGGATCCATACAGTCTATCTGAACGACCTCCCTGTGTTCGATGAGAAGACACAGAAAAAAGAAGCGATCAGCAACCAGCGCAAACGTTGGATAGCGGCGCAGTTCGGAGCACTCCGCGCTTCGTTGCCCCACCTGCCGAAAGCCCTGCTGCAAGGCAATATAGACTATTGCGACAAGATATTCCAATGGATGCTGCCTCCCCGCCTGATACAGCTGGCAGGAGTGTTCGGACTGACTTTCGTTTTCACCGTTATCGGTCTTGTCATGAGCCTGCGCAATGGAGGAAATGAATGGACGATGGCCATCAAATGGTGGATTCTGTCGGTAGCACAGGCCTCCGCCATGATTCTACCCGTACCGGGAGGGCAACTGTTTACCAAAGAGGTAGGGAAAGCCATCATGAAGGTACCCATGCTGGCTGTCACCATGACAGGCAATTTATTCAAACTTAAAGGAGCAAATAAGAAGTTCATCCATACAGAGCACGGTGAACATCACTCTCATTCATAAACACATTATCCCAAACAAGAAGCAATGAAAATAGCCATTGAAGCACAGCGCATCTTCCGCCCCAACAAACATGGAATGGATTTCGTCGCTCTTGAAACAATCCGTGAGTTACAGAAGATGGATCACGAAAACGAGTATTTCATTTTCGTCAGTCCCGGTGAAGACAAATGCCTGAAGAGTTCGGAGAATATGCACGTCATCGAACTGAAATGCCCTACCTATCCGCTGTGGGAACAGGTGGCTCTTCCGCGAGCGGTGAAGCGCATCCGCCCCGACTTGTTGCATTGTACCAGCAATACGGCTCCGTTGAACTGCCCCGTGCCGTTGGTGCTGACGCTGCACGACATCATTTATCTGGAGAAACGCCAATCGTCCAGCCTGTCGCTATATCAGGAGATGGGATGGCATTACCGCCGCCTGGTAGTGCCCCGCATACTCCCCAAATGCAAGAAAATCATTACAGTTTCCCAGTTTGAACGTCAGCGTATCCTCGATGCTCTGCACCTGTCCGACGAACAGTTGGTTGCCGTATACAACGGATTCAACAGCCATTTCCATCTTCAGCCCAAAGCTCCGGAAATCACCCGGAAGTATATAGATGCGGACGAATATCTCTTTTTCTTGGGAAATACTGATCCGAAAAAGAATACGCCGCGAGTGCTGAAAGCGTACAGTGACTATCTGAAACGTTCGCAGAAGAAGCTCCCGCTGCTCATAGCCGATCTCAAGGAAGACGCTATCGACCGGATACTGGGGGAAGAGAAGATTACGGACATCAAAGGCTACCTCCGTTTTCCCGGATACATTGCGAACACCGACCTTCCGGCACTGTATAGCGGTGCATTCGCATTCCTTTATCCTTCTCTTCGCGAGAGTTTCGGTATCCCTATGCTCGAAGCAATGGCCTGCGGTACGCCTGTCATTGCCGGAAACACTTCGGCAATGCCCGAAATAGCGGGTGAAGGGGCTTTGCTGGCTGATCCGTTCAGTTCGGAGGACATCACGGCGAAGATTCTTCAGCTGGAAGGAGATGCGGAATTTTACCGGCAACAAGCGGACTGCGGAGTGGAGCGCAGCAAACTGTTCTCATGGAAGAACAGTGCGAAAGCATTGCTCGATATTTATAGGAATATGGCGAAATAGAAAGCGATTGCCCAATATAAAAAGACTTGCAACACCGGTATTCAGCTACCAGTGTTGCAAGTCTTGTTTTCCATTCTACTCTTGACCGGAGAAGAAGTCGGATTCTTTCACCTCAAAGCACGGACACGCCTTAATCCACTCTTCCGGCTCTATCTCCCCGTTTCCGTTCAGGTCGGGGCTCAAGTCACGATGACCGCAGATACGGCAACCGGGATAATCACGCAGCAACGCGAGAACGAGCACACGCATGGAATGAATCTGCCACTCGGTACGGGTATCGGCGGGACGACCGTGACAATCCAGCCCACCCTCATAACAGATGCCAATCGAACGGGCGTTATAGCCACGCACGTGAGCTCCGATACGTTCTATTTCACGGGTAGACTTGATGTCGCCATTTTTTCGGATATAAAAATGATACCCCACACCGTTGAAACCACGACGGCGATGGCACACGTCCAGGTCGTCTTCCGTGAAATCCCTGTCCGCCCTAGTGGCGGAACAGTGGATCACAATCAGGTCAATCTTCCTCATCAACCTGTCCTTTCATTCTTTTAGCTTTTCTCTTTCTGCGAAAGAAAAACAACACTTCCAATACAACTTCCAAGATTTTGTCAACCATAGCTTTGCATTTTTAATTGATTATTTACTCACTGAATACTGAAACATCGGAGATCCTGCAGGATTGCTCCGTAAGACATTTCTGCGGAATATATCTGTAGAACATCCCCGCCGGATTACTCCGCCGGATCCGGAGCTTCCCCATTGTTATCTCCGTCCTCTCCTCCGCCAGAACCATTCGGGTTGTCCGGACTGCCGCCATCACCTCCCGCAGCGTTCTTCTTATCCGAGAGCAACTCAAACACCATATTATTATCTCCGCCACGAGTAGTGGCCGTACTGTCGTTTGCCAGTCTGAGGGAATTGTCGACTTTGAAACGAAGATTGACACGGGTAATGCTTTTCACGGTGCAGTCTTTCTCCAATTCCACACCGGGACAGGTCAGCGTGGTATAGAAGATTCCCAACCCCTCCACTTTCACTTTATTGCCTGCCACAAGGACTTTCTTCATCGCGCGGACAAAGGATTTCATGACGTGCGACACATCCTCCACCGAAAGCGAACCGATCGTTTCGATTTCGCGCGCCAGCGCCTCTATTGAATAGATTTTTGACTCCCCCGACTTAGGTTTGAGGGCAAATACCATCGGCGAATCCGCATCGCTGATTCGTTTTCTGCGCTTATAGCGCACCACTGTAACTGTTGCCATAAAAATTGTTGTTTCTACGAAAAGAAGGACATTCTTCCTTTCTGTTGGTACAACAAAAGTACGACAACCGAAAGACGGATTAACGGATTACACCGGACTAGGAGGGATTAGAACGGATTAAGAAAGGATAACAAGGAATAAGAGAATCTCATCCCCAAAAACAGCCTGAACAGCTTGGCAAATCCGGTAAAAAAGCGTAACTTTACACTCTATAAATACGGACTAAAAACAATCAGAAAATGAAGACAGATGCAGAGCCGACCGATGACGAAAAGAAAGAGAAAACATTTGAATACCGAAGCTACGGAAAAGGGGAGCTTGCCATGTTGTACCTCCCCGACATACAACAACAGAGTGCGGTAGACCGTTTCAACAAATGGATAGCCGCCGCTCCGGGACTGAAAGAACGACTCATCGCCACCGGCATGAATCCCCGAAGCAGAAGCTATACCCCCGCACAAGTACGGCTAATCGTAGAAGTACTGCAAGAACCTTGAGTACGACTACTGCAAGAACCCTGAGTACGACTACTGCAAGAACCCTGAGTACGAGTGCCGCTTACGACTCAAACAGCTCCTTATCCGGCAGCCAGCAACTGGAGTCGAACGTCACACCTCCGACGCGCTGTTCTACGGGAACAGCCGGATCATGCGATTCCACGCACGGCAGGTACCGCCCGCTCACGGGATCATACGCGAAAGTCACCATCCCACCCATTCCGAGATGTTTGAACTTCACCTTATCCACATACACACGGGTCACCCCCACCCCCTTGTCACGTTCCACCACAATACCATAATCCGCCTTATTGAAGAAATCGGCAGAGCCGTTGATATCATACATCTCCACGCGCGGAGTAGTGTTCGTCACCGGGTTACGGTTCATCTTGCGCGGATGGGCGACAAGCACCACCAGGCAATTATGCTGCACCGCAAATTCCGTAATCATATTCAGGAAATTGGAAAGATACTGCGTCTCCGTCTGTCCCGGCTGCGGAGTGTGGTCAAGCCGGTTGAGCGGGTCGATCACCAGAATACGGCCCCCCCGCCGCACCACCAGCTCGTGCGCCTTCGCAAGCACCCGCTCCGGCGTGGCGTTCCCCTTCAGAGAGATATGCGACACGTTATCGGTAAGAAACTCCTCCGACCGCATCAGCAGCCCTTCCGAAATGCCGCACCCCTTCTGGAAACGGTGTCCGGTCAGCTTCTCCACCAACTTTCGGATGTGATAGACAATCGGCGTATTCTCCGGACTGAAAAAAGCGATCTTCCACTGATGGCGCAGACAAAGCCGCAACACCAGCTCATCGAGCCACTCCGATTTTCCCGCACCCGGCACTCCCGTGAGGATGATAAGCCTCCCCCGTTCGTAAGTGCAGATATTGTCCATTTCCTCCCAGCCGGTTTCCGCGCCCGGTCCGAAACCATTCTCAAAAAGAGCAAGCAGGTCGCTGTGCAGGTCGGTGGCCGTGAACACCCCTTCGAGCGGAACCTCCGCCGCCTGCTCGATGGCTACCCGCAGACTGGCAACCCCGTATTTGCACAGATGCTCGTTCGCATCCTTGCAGCCGGGCCCGTACGCCACCACACGGCAACGCTCGGCACCCAAACGGTTGATCAATTCGTCACGCAGTTGCAGTCCGGCTGAATCGGTATCGACGGCAATGATAACCTCCGTCAAATCCTCGAAATGCGTCTCCATGAAACGGTCGAGCCAGGACAAGTTCGAGTTGGCTCCGGCAGGGACGGAAATCACGCTCTTGAATCCGGCGGCAAGGGAAGAGGCGGCATCCAGTTCGCCTTCGTGGATGATGCAGGAAGTCTGTCCGAGCACGGAGTCGATGTTGTAGGGAATCAGTTCGGCACCCTGAACCATCTTGAAATGCTTCGCGTCCACACTACGGAATTTCGTGTTGACCAGTTGTCCGTCCTCGAAATAGTTGAAGCAGACGCAACGCTCCTTCTGACCGGATTGCGGCATGAATTCCTCCTGTTCCGTGATGCGCAGTCCGGCGATGACGCCCTGCGGGATGCAACGTGTCTCCACCAGCCAACGTTCTACAGATTCGGAAAGCGTAGTCCGTGCCGGATCGAACACCGGACGCTGGAAATGACGGGGAACGGCTGCCGCACGACGCTGGCGGGCAGCACGCTGTTCGGCTTTCTCACGCTCTTCCGCTTCGTCGGGGACGTAAAAGTCCGCCCCGCAATGATAACAGTGACAATGCCCCGTATCAACGTTGACACGCAGCGAACGGTCGCGTTTGTTGTGGCGCGTGGCCTGACATTTATTACAAACAGTTTTCACTACGCCGCTTGTCCTCCGACGGACATCGACATCGTAACTGGCAAAATTTCTCATAACTTGCTTTATTTTTAAATGAATAATTATATTTCCCACACACAGGGAAAGGAAGACAAACGCTTCGTGTAGAACACGGAGAGATTGATACTTTCAAATACGGGATGAACCGCTTTCGGACGTGGGATGAATGACGCTCAAGCATGGGGTGAACGGCACTCAGACGTGGGATGAATGGTGTCCAGACGTGGGATGAATGGTGTTCAAACGTAGGATGAACTAATGCCCCCATCTTTTGTGCGCATCATCCCACACCGCCGAGTTGTCGGGTCTTGGCGGTGCGCTGTCGGGAATAAGACGTCCCAGATACATCCGTTTTCCATCCACAACACTTTCAAAACGGCTCACATCCCTGCTCTCCCGCTCCTTGATTTCCCGCATCAACTCTTCGCGCAGCATACGGCAAGTAGGCGATCCGGCAGCGATATAATTGGAAAAATAGCGTTTCACGTCCTCAAAGAAGAGCAAGCCGCTCTCCTTTCCGTAGAGAAGGATATGCTTTTTGAACAGACCGATAATCTGCTGCTGATGGTCGATAAAAAGCCGTCCCAGACCGGAACGCTGCCCCGCCAGCTCCATATACAAGCGTGAGTCGGCAAGCCGGTCTACCAGCGTTTCCCAAGACAGCACCGGCTGCAACGGTTGCTGCCCCTCCTCATCCACCGCCCGAATCCTCATTCCCCTTCCAACAGGAACGGAAGAAGCAGTTCGGACTTCCGAAGTTTCCGAAGTCCCCGAAGCCCCCGTAGCAGAAATCTTCTCCTCCGTTTCCGGAATAACCGTCATCTCCGAAGCCCTCGAAGTCCCCGAACTCTCCGAACTCCCCGAAGTTCTCGAAGTCCCCGCAGCAGGAATCTCCGCCACAACCGTAGCAGCGTCAGCAGCTCCTCCCGCGAGGGTATTGCTGCTGTTGTTTACAACAGGAGTAATACCTATCTTCTCCTCTTCTCTCCTCTCTTGGGTTTCGTTGGGTTTTCGCCCTTTGGTGGCGGGCGTTTCAGCGCATTTCGCACGCTTCTTCGGGCGCCCTCCTTTTTTACCGTTTTCGGTATCCATTCTCCACTTTTCCTCAAGCCTTTGCATCACCCGGTCGAGATACGGAGCCCGGAACGTCTGCCGCTCCTCGTCCACCTCAAAAAGATTATAATCATGGAGCACCTTTTCCAGCATATCCAACTCAAGGTCATGCCGCCGCGCGAACGCCCTCAACAGAAGCGGAGTGCACGACGCCTCATAATTATCTTTCGTGCGCAGGTGCAACAGCAACATCACATAAATGCCGAGCGCTTCCGCCGCATCCAGTTCCGACATCATACCGGCGATATTATCGTCATTCAGCAGATTTACTTCCAGATTAAAATACTGATCCTTCTTCATTATTCTTTCTATTTTAATAAATTATTCACGAAAATCATCCTTTTCGGACGAGCTAACTCAGTGAGCGCAAAGGTATTTTAAATGTTTCGGTTACACTTGTTGAAAAAAACAGAGGGCTATTACGATTCTTTTAACAACCTTTGCAGCAATATAATAACCATAAATAAAAATGTTTTTTAAATGAAAATGAAGTCAAATGTCATCCTGAATGACGACAAAGTAATCAAAGAGAGATTGAAATATTGTGTCCACATCACGTTAGGACGTTTTCTGAACATCCAGCGCACCGTATCGCCCCTGTCGCACGAGAAAGTGGCGGGACAGACCACCATCAATTCCAGCACGACATGGAACATGGAACAAGTCCGGAATTACAGCATATTATCGTACGCGCAAGTGATCTACACGCATTTCATAGCCTTGAAGTGCAATTTCTACGTCCTGCATCTCTCAAAGGCGATGATCAAAGCGATTCAAAACGGGCAGTGCGTCATCATCAAAACCGTAGATCCCGACGAGCTGGACGATTACCTTCCCGGCGAAATCCTCCTCGAACAGCACCCCGACGCGGAAGAACTGGAGCGGAGGACAAAGGCGAGAGAGGCGTTACTGAGCAAATCCATGCACCTGCGGATAAGCAAAAGTCAAGAACAGGAAAAGGAAAATGAAAAGAAGAAAAAGGGAAAGGGAAAGAAAAAAGAACAGGAAAAGAAGAAAAAAGAGAAAGATAAAGGAAATAAGGGAAAAAAGAAATCGGAAAAACAGAGAAAGTTATCATAAGTTTACTACCTTTGTAGCACAAGAAGGATACAAAAGCAAGGACATGAACGATTGTGAAGAGACGAATGGCAAGGCAATAAAAGCGCTCATAGTATTCAGAGAAATAAGTGATACGGACAATCTGTTCGCTCCTATTCTATGCGATGCTATCCGCATGACGGGTATTGACGTACGATGTTCCAAAGAAGCATTTTGGGAATCAGACACGGCGTATGACATCATACACTTCCAATGGCCGGAAGAAGTAGTAGGCTGGAACTGCGACGACCCCGACGTGATACGCCGGCTCGAAGAGCGCATCCGTTTCTTCCGTTCGCGAGGGGCGCATTTCGTCTACACGCGGCACAATGTGCGCCCGCACTACGCAAACGACATCATCAGCCGCGCCTACGACATCATCGAGACGCAAAGCGACATCGTGGTACACATGGGACATTTCAGCGCGGATGACTTTGCCGCCAGATACCCCCAAAGCCGGAATGTCGTCATTCTCCACCATATCTATGAATATACCTATCAGGAGGACATCAGCGAGGCGCGCGCACGCCAATATCTCAATCTGCCGCAGAACGCGTTCATCGTCACCGCCTTCGGCAAATTCCGCAACCGGGAAGAGATACGCATGGTGCTCGGAGCATTCCATGCATGGAAACGGCCGCATAAACTGCTGCTCGCTCCCCGTCTCTACCCTTTCTCCAGACGCAACGGGTACGGCAAGAACTTCCTCAAGAGATGGCTCTCGCGCTTCGGCTACTACGTGGTCAGGCCCCTGCTCAACCGCTGGCTGCATCTGAGAGCCGGAGGCAACGACGACCTGGTGGACAGTTGCGACCTACCTTATTATATAGCAGCTTCGGACCTGGTAATGATTCCACGCAAAGATATCCTGAATTCCGGCAACATCCCCCTCGCCTTCCTCTACCACAAAGTGGTGGTGGGTCCCGACACGGGGAATAACGGCGAGCTGCTGGCCATCACCGGAAACCCCTCGTTCGACCCCGACGACCGGGAAGATATCGTCCACGCGCTCGAAACCGGCGCACGGTATGCCGCTTACGAACACGGGGAGGCAAACTACGACTACGCCATCGACAACATGAATATCAAAAAAACGGGACGCGAGTATGCACAAGTCTATAAAGACGCGATAAATGGCAGGTAATCTCAAAAGTCAGCTGTTCTCCGGAGTATTCTACACGGCGCTCGCCAAATACAGCGGTGTAGTCATCTCGCTTGTGGTGGCGGGTGTACTGGCACGCCTGCTCTCGCCGGACGACTTCGGCATTGTGGCGATAGCCACCGTAATCATCGCCTTCTTCAACCTGTTCACGGACATGGGTGTATCCCCCGCCATCGTGCAGCACAAGACGCTGACACGGGAGGAATTGTCGGATATTTTCTCGTTCACCGTGTGGACCGGCATAGGCATAAGCGCCCTCTTCTTCGCCGCGTCATGGCTGATAGCCGGTTATTACAACAGCGACATCCTGCGGACACTGTGCCAGCTGCTGTCCGTCAACCTGTTTTTCGCTTCCGCCACCATCGTGCCGGGGGCTTTGTTCTACCGCAACAAGGAGTTCAAGTTCATTGCCGTGCGGAGCTTCGTCATTCAGATTTCGGCAGGGGCGGCAGCCGTCACCGCAGCACTCTGCGGAGCGGGACTGTATGCGCTGATTATCAACCCGATCGTATCCGGCATACTGATATTCGCCATCTCCTACCAACGCTATCCGCAACGCCTGCGCCTCACGCTGGGGCTGACGGTGCTGCGCAAGATATTCTCCTATTCCGCCTACCAGTTCCTGTTCAATGTCATCAACTATTTCAGCCGCAACCTTGACAAGCTGCTGATCGGCAAATACATGGGAATGTCCGACTTGGGGTACTACGAAAAATCTTACCGTCTGATGATGCTTCCCCTGCAGAACATCACACAAGTGATCACCCCCGTGATGCACCCGATATTCAGCGATTTTCAAGACGACAAAAGGAAGCTCGCCACCTCCTACGAACGGATCCTGCGCTTTCTCGCCTTCATCGGACTGCCGCTCAGCGTGCTGCTCTTTTTCACGGCGGAGGAAGTGACGCTGATCATCTTCGGCGACCAATGGCTGCCGTCCGTACCCGTTTTCCGGATTCTGTCACTGTCCGTAGGGATTCAGATCATACTGTCTTCTTCCGGCTCCATCTTCCAGGCGGCGGGCGACACGAAGAGCCTGTTCGTGTGCGGACTGTTCTCGTCCGCGCTCAACGTGGCGGGCATGCTGCTCGGAATCTTCTATTTCGGCACGCTGACGGCAGTGGCAAGCTGCATCGCCGTCACGTTCACCGTCAACTTCGCGCAATGCTACTGGCAGATGTACCGGGTGACTTTCCGGCGAAGCGTCCTGCCGTTCGTCCGTCAGCTCCTTTCTCCGCTGGCGGTAAGCCTGCTGATGGCGGTCATTCTCCTGCCGATACAGTACGCGACGGAAGGAATTAATATTTTTCTTACAATAATTGTAAAAAGTATAGTAAGTTTTACTATCTTTGGGGGATATATACAAGTTACGCGGGAGTACGACCTCTTTGGGAAAATACGAAGCATGGCGGGAAAAGGAAAATAAATGAACGGAATAGACAACATACATCAAGACAAAGAGCACGCATGAAAGCCTTATTTCTGATATTTCACGGTTTCGACAAAGCAAACGGAATCAGCAAGAAGATACATTACCAAGTAAAGGCCCTCAAGAAGTGCGGCGCGGATGTTCGCTTGTGTTACTACGACACCACGCCCTTCGGCAACCGGAGGCTGATGATCGGTGACGAGGTGATGGCCGATTTCGGCAAAGGGACGATGGCGAAGTTGCTGAAACGTGTCTACTACTCGCCTATCGTGAAGTATGCGCAGCGGGAGAAGATCGACTTTGTGTACATCCGTTCCTATCACAACGCCAACCCTTTCACGCTGCGGCTGGTGGAACGCCTGAAAAAGACGGGGGCGAAAGTGGCGGTGGAGATACCGACATATCCTTACGATCAGGAGTACATCTCATGGTCTATGAGGGCTTCGCTCGCTGTAGACCGCTGTTTCCGCCACCGGATGGCGAAGCTGCTGGACGGCATCGTGACTTTCTCCAACGCGGAAACGATTTTCGGAGGCAGGACGATCCGGATTTCCAACGGGATCGATTTCGACGCTACCCCGATGCGGAGCGGACAGAACGACACTTCGCACGAGCTGCACCTGATCGGTGTGGCGGAGGTGCACTATTGGCACGGGTTCGACCGCCTGGTACGGGGCCTCGCGGAGTATTACCGGACGAATCCGGAATATAAGGTTTATTTCCATATCGTAGGTCCGCTGTCGGGCGAACGGGAACGGGAGGAGATTCTTCCCGTGATACGCGACCATCATCTGGAGGAGTACGTGATTCTGCACGGACCCCTGCACGGAGAGGAACTCGATGAGCAGTTTGAACGCGCGGACTTTGCCATCGGCAGTCTGGGACGCCACCGGAGCGGTATCACGGAAATCAAGACACTGAAAAACCGGGAGTACGCGGCACGCGGGTTTGCCTTCACTTACTCGGAGACGGATGCGGATTTTGACGCTATGCCGTATGTGTGGAAGGTGCCTGCGGACGAGTCGGCGGTGGACGTCCCGAAGCTGATTGCGTTTCAACGGTCGTTGAAGGCTTCGCCGGTTGAGATCCGGGAGTCGGTCCGCCCGCTGTCATGGAAAGCACAGATGCAAAAGGTGATTGAGGAGGTAGGACTTAAAAAAACAACTGATGAATAAACAATTAAGAATAGCCTACTGCATTCCTTCGCTTTATTATCCCAGCGGTATGGAACGGGCACTGACTCTGAAAGCGAATTACTTTGCAGAGCATTTCGGCTATGACATACATATTATCCTGACGGACGGAAAAGGGAAAGAGCCTTACTATCCGCTGCATCCGTCCATCACGCTTCATCAACTCAGTATCAATTACGACGAAATGTACGGGCGTTCATTGCTGAAACGTATTTCGGGATATTCGAAGAAACAGCGGCTTTACAAGAAGCGGCTGAACGAGTGCCTTTGCGAAATCCGTCCGGATATCACGGTGTCTCTGCTGCGGCGTGAGATCAACTTCATCTGCGATATGAAGGACGGCAGTGTCAAGCTGGGAGAAATCCATTTCAACAAGTCCAACTACCGCGAGTTCACCGACAACCGCCTTCCCGGATTCGTGCAGCGGATGGTGAAGCAGTATTGGATGCGGCAACTGATCCGGCAACTGCGGAAAGTGCGCTATTTCGTCGTGCTGAGCAACGAGGACGCAGCCGAATGGACGGAACTGGACAACGTGAAGGTGATTCACAACCCGCTTCCTTTCCTCCCCGACCAACAGTCGGACGGCACGCAAAAACAGGTGATTGCCGTAGGAAGGTATATGCCGCAGAAAGGATTCGACCGCCTCGTGAGTGCCTGGCGCATCGTCAGCCGGAAACATCCGGACTGGACGCTGTCGATCTACGGGGACGGTATGCGCGAGCAACTCCAACGGCAGGTAAATGAGGAAGGGGTGGCTTCGAATTGCCTGCTCAAACACACGGTGCAGAATATCGTGGATAAGTATTGTGAGAGTTCTGTCTTTGTCCTGTCCTCGCGCTATGAGGGGTTCGGAATGGTCATCATCGAGGCTATGGCGTGCGGGGTGCCCCCCGTTTCGTTCACGTGCCCGTGCGGACCGAGAGACATTATCGCAGACGGCCGCGACGGGTTGCTGGTGGAGAACGGTGACATCGAGGGACTGGCGGAGAAGATCTGTTATCTGATTGAGCATGAGGACCTGCGCAGGAAGATGGGACGGCAGGCACGGGTGGATGTGGAACGTTTCAGGATCGAGCATATCGCGGAGCAATGGAAAGAGTTGTTCGAGGAGGCTTTGGAAAAATAAACAGATAAGCGGTACGATAAATAAATCAGGAAGTGAGTTATGGGAGTTTGGTATAAGAAATATTTGCAGGTGTACGAGAGACCGTTTGCGGAAGCTCCCCAAGCGGTGGTGGAGGAAGTGAGGCAGAAGATCGCCGGGCTTCAGAGCGAGAATCCGGTGGTTACCGTCTCGCTGATAGGCTACAACGAGGAAAAACATCTGCTGGCTTGTCTGTGGTCGCTGAGCGAGATGCAGTGCAAGTATCCCGTAGAGATCATCGGGGTGGATAATGAATCGAAGGACCGCACGGCGGAGATTTTTCAGGCGTGCGGCGTACCTTATTATACGGAGACGCAGCATAGTTGCGGTTTTGCCCGCCTTTGCGGGCTGAACCACGCACGGGGGAAGTATCACATCAACATTGATTCGGACACGATGTACCCGCCCAAGTATGTGGAGACGATGGTGGATGCGCTGGAGCGTCCGGGCGTTGTCGGGGTAAGCTCGCTATGGAGCTATATTCCGGACGAGGAGCATTCTTGGTTGGGACTGAAGCTGTATGAGGCTACCCGCGACCTGCATCTGTGGCTGCAATCGTTCAAGCGTCCGGAGCTGAGTGTGCGGGGGCTGGTGTTCGCTTACCGCACGGATTTGGCACGGAAAACGGGCATCCGCACGGACATCATCCGGGGCGAGGACGGGTATCTGGCACTGCAACTGAAACAGTTCGGGAAAATCGCTTTTGTGAGAAAACGCCGCGCACGTGCCGTCACGGGGTATGGCACGGTGGGAGCCGACGGATCGCTGTTCAACAGTTTCAAGGTTCGTGTGGCCAACGGGCTGAGGGGGCTCGGAGGACTGTTCACCAAGAAGAAGGAATATAAGGATGAGGAGAGCAATCTCGTGAAAAAGAAGAAGAAAGAGGAACTGAAAGCACGTATTAATTAAAGAAGCCTGTATGGAGTATATAATATGAACAAAAAAACCGGAACTTTACTGAGGCAACTGGCATTCCCCATGCTGCTGATGCTGTTGTGCTATATCAATCTTCAATATATGCACTACACGGTTCTTATGGACAAGTATTCCCTTACCACGTTCTCATACGTGGAAAATATTTTCCATACGCTTGCCGACGTATGCCTGTTTTTCTTCCTCCCACTTTTCCTGATCAAAAAGAAGACATATCTTTTCTTTATTCCCTATGCCCTCATCACGCTTCTTACTATTGTCAACGTGCTGTACAGCAGATTCTTCTATACGTATATGCCACCTGTATTGTATGGCGAGGTCAATAATCTGGGAGGGATTTCTACCAGCGTGCTGTCTATGTTCAGGTGGAGCGACATTACGATAGTGATAACGGCCGTAGCGAGCATATTGTTTTACAAGGCTTATCATGTCGGCTACTACGGCATTGCAGACAAGGTACGGAGAATCATCTCCGCCTGCATACTGGGAACTGCCGTCCTCATCATCGGGGTGCTGGTGAGTATCGCCACTATACATTGGTCGTCATTGAAATATAAGTATATACACCCATTCAAGAACAGCCCGACAGAGTGTATCTTCAAGTTCGGCATTCTGTATGGAACCGCTATGCAGTTTATCTCCAACAACAAGCAGGATTATGATCCGAAAGAGTTTGCCAGACTCGAGCCTCTTTTTAATGCAGCCGGATACTGCACCGGACAACCGAAGAAAAATATCATCTTCATCCTGGTGGAGTCGTTTCTGGCATTTCCCACAAGCATGAGCATAGGCGGTGTGGAGATCACCCCTACCCTCAACAGATTGGTGAGAGAGGGGGCATATTACAATAAGAATATGACCTCACTGATCCAACTGGGCGAATCCAGTGACGGGCAGTTCACCTATTTGAACGGACTCTTACCCAAAAAGAGAGGGGTAACTGTTTATGATTATTTTGATAATACGTTTGAGTCTATCCCCAAATTACTGAAAAGAAAGAATCCGGAAACAGAGTGCCGGATGGTGACTCCTACGTCGTCGAAAATGTGGAGGCAGGACGGGATATGTATACGGTATGGATTTGACAGACTCTATTCGAGAAAGGAATATGCGCTGAAGGAATGTGATGACAGTTGGCTGAATGACAAGCTGCTCTTCGAGTATGCGGCAAGCATCGACAAAACGGGCAAGCAGCCTTTCTTCTCGATGATCCTCACTTCGTCTACGCACTCGCCTTACAAGAAGATATTCGAGGAATATGCCATTCCTTTTCCGGAATCGTACTCCGATGAATTGAAAGTGTATTTGTCTGATATACATTATATGGATAAGTATTTGGGCAAGTATATTGATTTCTTGAAGGCAAACCATCTCTATGACAATTCGCTGATTATAATTGCCAGCGACCATTCAATTTCCAACGACTGGCTAAAATTGAAGGAGGAAGATAGTGCTTATTCAAAAATTCCGTTGTATATTGTGAACGCTCCGCAGAAAATCAACAAAAGAAGCGATCTGGCTATCTCACAAGCCGACCTGTTTCCCACGATTCTGGATTTGGCGGGCATTGACTCACAATGGAGGGGTGTAGGCAACAGCCTGCTTCGTCCCGACTCGGTGATGGATAGCGAAAGAGAAAAACTGAGGGTCCTGCATAGGGAGGAGATCTCTGATATTATATTGGATAGTGACTATTTTAAAATAAAATAACGCATAACTATGAACGACGACACACTTGCTCTTTGTCTCGAAATTTTTTTCTGGTTTGCCCTGTTCGTTGTGTTCTACACGTATCTGGGCTACGGAATCCTACTTTACATCCTTGTCAAGCTGAAAGAGTTTTTCGTGAAACCGGTGAGACGCCCGCTCCCGGCAACGGAGGGGGAACTACCGGAGGTGACGCTGTTTATCACGGCTTTCAACGAAGAGGAGGTGGTGGACGAGAAGATGGAGAACTGCCTTGAACTGGACTATCCTGCGGATAAGCTGCACATCGTCTGGGTGACGGACGGCAGCAATGACGGGACGAACGAACGCTTGCAGACACGCTGGCAGGGAAAGGCGACGGTGCATTTCCAACCGCTCCGGCAAGGTAAGACGGCTGCGATGACGCGCGGAATGACGCTTGTAGACACACCGCTCGTTGTCTTCACGGACGCCAATACGATGGTGAACCGGGAAGCGATACGGGAGATTGTACTCGCTTTTCAGGATCCGAAAGTGGGATGCGTGGCGGGAGAGAAACGGATTGCCGTGCAGACGAAGGACGGGGCTGCCGCCGGTGGCGAAGGGATTTACTGGAAGTATGAGTCGACGCTGAAAGCGTTGGACGCACGGCTATATTCGGCGGTGGGGGCTGCGGGTGAACTGTTTGCCGTACGCCGCGAACTGTTCGAGGCGATGGAACCGGACACATTGCTCGACGACTTCATCCTATCGCTGCGCATCACGATGAAGGGGTACACGATTGCTTACCGCACCAATGCCTACGCCATCGAAAGCGGTTCGGCGGATATGAGGGAGGAGGAAAAAAGAAAGGTGCGCATCGCTGCGGGAGGATTGCAGTCTATCTGGCGGCTGCGCCCATTGCTGAACCCGTTCCGCTACGGGGTGCTCAGCTTTCAATATACGTCGCACCGGGTGTTGAGGTGGTCGGTCACTCCGTTCCTGCTGTTCGCACTCCTGCCGCTGAACGTGGCGATTCTGCTGTCGGGCGGTCCGACGGTATTCTACGGGGTGCTGCTTGGGATGCAGCTCCTCTTCTACGGGTTGGGATATTGGGGCTATTATCTGTCTGCCAGGCAGATTAAGAACAAGATACTCTTCATCCCTTATTATTTTCTTTTTATGAATATCAATGTGTTGAAAGGGATCCGTTATCTGAAGAAGAAAAAAGGAAACGGAGCGTGGGAAAAAGCGAAACGGTCGGAGAAGTAAAAACAATTTGAGATATCTTTTGTTATCTTATAAAAAAATCATACATGGACAGAACATTACACAATGCAAACAATGCACAAAGAATTCTAGAACTGACGGCAGACACAATGTTGCTGATAGACAGGAATGGTATCTGCGTGGATATCGATTCTCATTGCGATTTATGGTTTCTGCAGGAAGAAGTTCTTTTAGGGAAGGATATCTTCGAACTTTTGCCAGAGCGGACAAGGGATAAGGTAATGCCGGTGTTCGAGACGGTGATCGGGGAACAGCGGAGTGTCAGCAAAAACTTCAAGCTGGAGCTGAAGGATGAGACATTCTATTTCAAGTGTCTCATGTATCCGTATAACGACATGGTGCTTTGCCAATATCGGGATATCACGCAAAGAAGTAACGTGAAACGCCAGTTGGAGCAGGCAAACCGCACGTTGCGCGAGATTCAGAAGGTGGCACAAATCGGACATTGGACGTATAATACGACGGAAAATGTGTTCCATTATACAGGATACACGGGAGTATTGTGCAAGGAGGATGTGCAGCATATCTCTTTCGATATGTACAAGCAGTTAATAATGGAGGAGGATCACCCGGCTTTCGAGAATTGGTGCGAAAAGAATGTGTCGGAATTCAATCAGGAAAGTATCAGTTACCGGATCCGGCTGGACGGGGATATTTTCTATGTGCGTATCCAGACTTATCTGCGGGAGGAATTGCCCGACGGCAGTTGCAATATAGAAGGGTATATCCAGAATATCACTGTTCTCCAACACCGGAGGAATGATATCAATACACTGACTCATGCCATTAATAATGCGAAAGAGATTATCTTTGCCGCCAAACCCGACGGTACGGTGATCTTTGCCAACCGACGTTTTCTGTACAATCACGGTCTGGTGGATAATACGGACATCAGCCGGCTGAAAATCTATAATATCGCTGCAGATATGCCGACCGAAGAGGCTTGGCAGAAACGGTGCAGGAATGCGGTGCAGAACGGCAGCAATACGTTTATCGCGCATCATCCCTCTAAAATTCATAAGGATATTCTGGCTTACGAATGTACGATGTACAACGTTATCAGTGATTCCGGTGAAGAGAGTTTCTGGGCGTTCGCTCATGACATTTCGGAAAGAATGAGGTATGAGGCGCAGATCAAACGGCTCAACCGGATTATGGATACGACGATCAATAATCTCCCCGCAGGGATTGTGGTGAAAGAGATTAACAATGATTTCAAATATGTATATCGAAACCGAGAATCGTACAACCGCGATCATTTCAGTGATAATCCGGTGGGTAAGAATGACTATGACTTCTATCCGCCGATTGTAGCGGAAAAGAAGAGGCAGGAGGATATTGAGGTAGCTGCTACCGGAAAAGGACTGCATTGGATCGCTGAGGGAAAGGACAGGAACGGGAATCTGATTATTCTTGACAAACGGAAGATTAAGGTGGATGGTGACGAGTTGTCCTCTCCTATCATCGTCAGTATTGAGTGGGATATCACGGAGCTGGAGATGATAAAGCGGGAACTCCAGTTGTCGAAGGAGAAAGCGGAGATGTCCGACAATCTGAAATCGGCTTTCCTCGCCAATATGAGTCATGAGATCCGCACACCGCTGAACGCGATTGTCGGTTTTTCGCATCTGATAGCTGAGAGTGATGACGCGGAAGAACGGAAAACGTATTATCAGATTGTGGAAGCCAACAACGAGCGTCTGTTGCAACTGATTAACGAGATTCTCGATCTTTCGAAGATTGAGTCGGGAACGATTGAGTTTTCATTTGGACTTACGAGTCTGCATAATTTGTGTCAGGAGATACATGATGCGCATATATTCCGCACACCGGAGGGTGTACAACTTGTCTATGAGCCTTCGGACGAAAGCCTGCGGATAGAGACGGACAAGAACCGTGTGTTCCAGGTGATTTCGAACCTGATCGGGAATGCGGTAAAGTTTACGAAGGAAGGTAGTATCAAGTACGGTTATGAGTTGGTGGATGGTCAGATCGTATTTCATGTAACGGATACGGGCACGGGAATCGAACCGGAAAAGGTGGGACGTGTGTTCGAGCGTTTTGCCAAATTGAATAATCATGCTCAAGGGACGGGACTGGGATTGTCTATCTGCAAGTCTATCGTGGAACGGCTCGGCGGACAGATTTCCGTCAGTTCAATAGTGGGCGTGGGCACAACGTTTACGTTTACTTTGCCGTACAGCACACAGGAAACGCCCAAAGAGGTCGATTCGGAGATGAAGACAGTGCTCTACAAAGAGGAGGTGCCGCAGAGTGGAAACGGCATATCCGCGAATGAAGGAACGGGAAAGGAAAAGATACATATGACGAAACAGGTCTGTATCCTGATTGCCGAAGATACGGACAGTAACTATGATTTACTGAACGCTATTCTAGGCAAGCAGTATCGTCTCGTCCGTGCTAACGATGGTATGGAAGCGGTTCTCTTGTACGATGAGGTGAAGCCGGATCTGGTCTTGATGGATATCAAAATGCCGAATCTGGATGGACTGGAGGCTACCAAGATTATTCGCGAACTGTCTGCTACGGTCCCTATTATCGCTCAGAGTGCTTTTGCCTATGAGCATGATGTGAAAGCCGCGATGGAAGCGGGTTGCAATGACTTCATAGCGAAACCGATAGCTCAGTCGAAACTGAAAGAGGTAATCAATAAGTGGCTGACGACGGAATGACTGTGCCCGAATCAGAATATTGTGTGAGGATAAAGTAAGATTATTAAGATTATTATGAAAGCCTTTTATAGACTGTTCTACTATTTTTCTATCCTGCTGACAGGTGTTTTGGCAGGTGTTACCCTAGTGGGTGCTTTTGCCGGAAACACTGCACCGGAGAGTTTCAAACTTATCCCTTTTATCGGTCTAGGGTTGCCTGTACTTTTATTGGCTAATCTGGCTTTTGCCATTTATTGGACGATCCGCTGGCGGTGTTGGGTTTTCCTTTCTCTCATTGCTTTATTCGGTAATTGGGGGTATATAAGTTGCGTCCTTCAGTTTCCTCTTTTCAGCCCGGCTTCGGAGCCGATAGCCAAGCTGGGAACCTATACACCCGGAATATTGACCGTAGCGACTTACAATGTGGATGCTTTCAACCACGAACACATGGGGTATTCCTGCAAAGGTATTGCTACTCAAATGCAGAATCTGCAAGCGGATATCCTCTGCTTGCAGGAGGTCGGTATCAATTCCTCATTTAACATTGACAGTGTATGTGCCGCTTTTTCTAACTGGCCGTATCAGTATGTTCCTTCCGCTCCCGAAGGAAAGGAGCTTTTGCAACTGGCTGTTTTCAGCCGTTATCCTATCAGGGAACAGAGTCTTATCACCTATCCTGACTCTAAGAATTGCAGCCTGTGGTGTGACATCGAAATACCCGGTCGCACGATCCGCCTGTTTAATAATCATCTGCAAACAACGGAAGTGACCCGTAACAAAAGAAAACTGGAAAAAGAGCTTTACAAGGAGGATACCCAAAAAGCGGAACGTGCCGCTCTGACTCTGATAGACGGTCTGCACGAGAACTTCCGGAAACGTGCCGGACAAGCTGATATCCTCAAACAACTGATAGCCGACTCCCCTCATCCTACCCTCGTTTGCGGCGACTTCAACTCTCTACCGTCTTCTTATGTCTATCACACCATAAAAGGTGACAAGAAAGGTGATAAGAAAGGTGACAAAAAAGGTAACAAACTGCAAGATGGCTTCCAGACAAGCGGACATGGCTATATGTATACTTTCAAATTTTTCAAGCATTTACTAAGAATCGACTATGTCCTCCACTCTCCGGAACTGAAAAGTACGGATTACTTTTCACCGGACTGGAGTTATAGCGATCATAATCCGGTGGTGATGAGGATGAAGCTATAAAAAAAAGAAAGCCGAACAACTGCAAAATTGTCCGGCTTACTTTTATATAGAAATTCTTCTGTTTATTCTAGAATGTAAATTTGACTCCTAATTGCATCTGCCATGCACTACCTGTAGAAGCTGTATAATCCCATTTAGAATTTTTTTGGAACGCTTCACGAGAAGATGCATTCATCTGATATGTTAGAGGTTCTCCTACTTTACTTGCTGTTTTCAGTAATCTTACATTATCGTAACTTTGTAAACCACAAGAACGATAAGCACCCCATTTTGAATTTAACAAATTGCCAATATTTAACATATCAAGACTTACTTGAATACCATATTTGCGATTACCAATCTTTGCATAAAAATCTTGAGCGATCTTCATGTCAAAACGATGGATCCACGGTTCTAAAGAAGAGGCACGTTCTACATACTGCCCTTTACGTTCTGACAAATAAGAGTCACTATTTACATAATTCCAAAAGTCCTCTTGTTGCTCCTCTGCTGTATAAGTTACATTATTTTGCTTATCTTTAATATCCACAAATGTCATTTCATCCTTAGAAGCAGGTACATACATCAAATCAGAATAGTTTCCATCACCATTTATATCATTATAATACGTATAAGAAAAACGTCCTTGTTGGTAACCGGTATAGAATAAAGATACGGTCGTTTTCATATTTGCATAAGCAATTTCATAAGACGCATTAGCAATCAAACGATGTGGAGTAGAAAATAAGGAATAAGAAACACCTGGATCATTCAATGAATTAACTGCAACATTATTCTGCCATACTGAAGCCGCCGATGAACCTGGATTTGCCGTCATATCTTTAGCCATTGTATAAGTGTACCCAAATGAACCTGTAAAGCCAAAATCAAATTTCTTCGTTAATACTGCATTAAAAGAATATTGATAACCTTTTTCATCCCCATTAGTCAACTGTATAACGGTTTTCGTCTTAGGATTGTCATAGTAATTATTCTTAGTCCAATATACACGTCCCGGTTGTTCATTATAGGTTCCAGAAGGGGCCTTTTCGTTCATATTCTTCTGAACAACATTATATATATCACGTGTATACATAGCACCAACAGAAAGCATAAATCCATAAGGTAACTGAAACTCTGCATTTACATTACTACGCCAAACTTGAGGCATTTTAAAATTCGGATCCACATAAGCTATAGCACCGGGGACCTCATTTCCCGGAGTTGATGGAAACATATCCGGATTTTGGGTAAGAGTTTCTTTATAATTTGGATTAAAAGCAAAGTTTGCCGGTAATTCCGAAGTCTCAAATTCAACCATATTTTGCATCTGACCTGCATTTGTCGGTTGGTTAGTGAACCATACAAATGGTAATAACCCTGTAAACAAGCCTGTACCTCCAGTCAAAACAATAGAACGGTCACCTTTTATATCCCAATTAAATCCTAAACGAGGAGATATTAACAATTTACTTTTCGGCCATTCGGATACGTCAACATTCGTTCCATTAAATGACTGTTCTTTGATAGCCGCATTCCCTAACAAATCATCAAAATATAACGGTAAATCAAAGCGTAATCCATATGTCAATTTTAAATTAGGTGTAATAGAATATTCATCTTGTGCATAAGCTCCCAACATACCAAATGTCAGTTCAGCTCCCGGAGCGTCTTTTCCATTATATCCATAAGTAATGCCATACAGCATCGGTTTTTCTCCCGTCATAAAATCGTCCATTGAAGCATAACGATAATATCCATAAGGAGCACGTAAATATGAATTCATGAAATACTGTCTTTCAAATGTTGCACCGGCAGTTATCAAATGGTTTCCTTTATTAATAGTTACATTGTCAGTAACACTAAATACATTATTCTCGACATCATTAAAAGGAGTAAACAATTCTGTACCTAATGTCATATATTGTTTACCATCTTTATAAATATCAACCATTGGAAATGCATCCCCCTTAGCTGTACGAGAATCACGAATATGGGTATAAGTTACCAATAATTTATTTTGCACTGAAGAGGAAAAATTACTATTCAATTCACCAGAAAGAGACGTTACAATATTTCTAAAACCATAATTAGAATTTCCAAATGCAAAAGCATCTACCCCGTAACGATTGGAATTCGTCTTAGTCAACACAGAAGAAGTCGAACTAATACTAGCATCATTCTCTGATTTTACCGTATTAAAACGTAAGGACAATTTATGTTTTTTATTGATATTCCAATCCAAACGAGCCATAATTTTCCAGTTCTTGCTCTCGAAATCATCAAATTTATCATAACTTCCAGGATCATATCCATATTTATCCTTTACAAAATTACTTATTGTCTCCAAATCCTTTATCCAAGTTCTAGAAATATGATTTTGATTATCCCCATTTCCACCTTCCTCTTGACTGGGAGTCCACAAAATACCAGGGCTATTGCTATTTTCCAATTCTCCATTTACAAAAAAGAACAATTTATTTTTTATTATCGGAGCTCCCAAAGTAAATCCATACAAACTAGATCTATAACTTTCTACATTAGGAACGTCAACATCGTTAATAGATTTTCCTATAAAGTTCTTTGGTTTCTGATATGTATAGACTGTTCCTTTCAATTCATTGGTACCACTCTTGGTTACAGCATTAATAGAAGCTCCCGTAAAATTAGAATACGTAACACTATAAGGAGAAACATTGACGCTAATTTCATCAATTGCATCAAGTGAAATGGGTTGTGCATCCCCACCTGGCAAGTTATTAGTACTTAAACCAAAATTGTTATTCAACGCTGCACCATCCACTGTTATTGTATTATAACGTCCATCACGTCCAGCAAAAGAATTACTGCCACCCGCATAAGGAGAAAGTTTAGTAAAGTCGGTAATACTACGATTAATAGTAGGCAATGTCGTTAATTGACGCTCACTCACATTCGTCACAGTCCCCATCTTTTCCACAGTTTTCTGTGCTGTCACAATAACTTCATCCAGTAACTCAGAACTTTCTTTTAAAACAACATTTAAAGTGTATACTTCTCCTAATGATAGATTTACACCTTTATAAATAGCAGTCTGATAACCAACATAAGATACTTCTACTTTATAAGGACCACCTGTACGCATACCTTGTAAACTAAATTGTCCACTAACGTTAGTCACAGTACCGTAACGAGTACCCGATGGTTCATGAATCGCAATCACTGTCGCTCCAATGATAGGCTCATCTTGCGCTGTAACTTTACCACTCATGCTGGAAGTCGTAACTTGTGCATTTACTGTAGCAATAAGCATCAGCATCGCTACTACTAAAAAAGATCGCATTCTCTTTTGCATAATGTAATTGATTAGTTAATACTAATTGTTTGATCTTAAAACTGCGGCAAATATAATTAATATTATTTAGAACTACGTTACGATTATACTACAAAATTTTAAGAGAGATAAACATTTTATTGCGTTATAAAACAATAAAGGCTCTACAAGCATTGTAGAGCCTTTTATTTTGAAACTGAAAGTATTAGAATTATTTCAGTCTATTACTTTCTCTAGTCAGTCATTAACTTTCTGTAACGAACACGCTTGGGTTCTTCATTGCCTAAACGTTTCAATTTATTTTCCTCGTATTCGGAATAAGAACCCTCAAAGTAGAATACATTGGAATCGCCTTCGAAAGCAAGGATGTGCGTACAGATACGGTCGAGGAACCAGCGGTCGTGGGAAATAACAACCGCACAACCGGCGAAATCTTCCAATCCCTCTTCTAATGCCCGCAATGTATTCACGTCGATGTCATTGGTAGGTTCGTCGAGCAACAGCACGTTCCCTTCTTCCTTCAGTGCCATCGCCAAGTGCAGACGGTTCCTTTCACCACCGGACAATACTCCGCAAAGTTTTTCCTGATCGGCTCCGGAGAAATTGAAACGTGAAAGATATGCACGCGCATTCACATCACGTCCACCCATACGAAGCAATTCATTGCCACCCGAAATAACCTGATAGACACTCTTATTCGGATCAATATCCTTATGTTGCTGGTCGACGTACGCCACCTTTACAGTCTCTCCTACTTCAAATTCGCCTTTGTCTACCGATTCCAGCCCCATGATCAGGCGGAACAGCGTTGTTTTTCCTGCACCGTTAGGGCCAATCACACCGACAATACCGTTAGGAGGCAGCATAAAGTTCAAATCGTCAAACAACAGTTTGTCTCCGTATGCCTTTGCCACGTGCTTGGCTTCAATGACTTTGTTGCCCAAACGAGGACCGTTAGGAATGAAGATTTCAAGTTTTTCTTCCTTCTCTTTCACATCCTCATTCAAGAGTTTGTCGTAAGAGTTAAGACGTGCCTTACCCTTTGCCTGACGGGCTTTAGGAGCCATACGCACCCATTCCAACTCACGCTCCAAGGTCTTACGGCGTTTGCTGGCTGTCTTTTCCTCCATTTCCATACGTTTGGTCTTTTGTTCCAACCAGGAAGAGTAGTTACCTTTCCAGGGAATGCCTTCACCACGATCCAGTTCGAGAATCCATCCGGCAACATGGTCGAGGAAATAACGGTCGTGCGTCACTGCAATAACTGTTCCCTCATACTGTTGGAGATGTTGTTCCAACCAGTCGATAGACTCTGCGTCCAAGTGGTTGGTAGGCTCGTCAAGCAACAGAATATCAGGCTTTTGCAACAACAAGCGGCAGAGGGCGACACGACGACGCTCTCCTCCGGAGAGATTTGCCACCGGCTGATCTTCGGGCGGACAGCGAAGGGCGTCCATCGCACGCTCCAGTTTGCTATCCAGATTCCATGCGTCTGTCGCATCAATGATATCCTGCAACTCTCCTTGACGGGTGAAAAGAGCATCCATCTTATCCTGATCCTCATAGTATTCAGGCAGAGCGAATTTCTGGTTGATTTCTTCGTATTCCGTAAGTGCGTCCACAATGGGTTGAACGCCTTCCATTACTACTTCTTTTACCGTTTTTGTGTTGTCCAAATAGGGTTCCTGCGCCAGATAACCCACAGAATATCCCGGCGAGAATACAACTTCTCCCTGATAGGATTTCTCCAAACCTGCAATAATCTTCAACAAGGTAGATTTACCGGAGCCGTTCAGACCGATTATACCGATCTTAGCTCCATAGAAGAATGACAGGTAGATGTCCTTCAACACATTCTTATTGGGCTGGAAAGCTTTGCTTACTCCAACCATCGAGAAGATAATTTTTTTATCGTCAGCAGCCATATATTAATAATGTATATTGTTGATAATGGCACAAAGATAAGAAAAATGTTTGAAATCTTTTGGAGTTATAAAAAAATGTTCTACCTTTGCACCCGCATTCGAAAGAAAG
>ERZ791871.786-NODE-786-length-34399-cov-7.477230_pt1 | contig 34399 bp, 36 predicted proteins | sample MGYA00510280_ERZ791871 | MGnify/ENA primary metagenome ERZ791871 (study PRJEB30046, sample SAMN00792111) | human gut metagenome | study: EMG produced TPA metagenomics assembly of the A metagenome-wide association study of gut microbiota in type 2...
AAAATACCAAAAAATTAAAATTGGGGCTTGTTCTTGTGTAGCAGGTCTTCTCCTGCCGGAGCAAGGTAAAAGGCAATTCTTCCCTCCGTGGGGGGCAGCTTCACAAGGAATAAGGAAAAGAGTTCAGTTCTTATTTGTTTTGGACCTTTTGTACCCCATCCCATACGCCCTTCCACGTCTGGGAAGGCGAGTTTAAACCGGACAGCCGGCTTGCAGCCTGGGAAATGCAACTCATCCGCCCCGTACACTGGCTTATGAGACATTTGTGTCGCTACCGCTGATATCCTTTCCTATTTACTGCACCCCTTTCGTCGCCTAACGGCGCCACTTCCCTCCGTCGGGGGCAGCTTCACGAGGAATAAAAGAAAGAGCTCGACTCTTATTTGTTTGAAACCTTTCTTAATCTTATCCCGACCTTCTCTTCCAGAGCAAGGTCAAGAGCATTCTACCGCAAGCCCTCCCTCTTTATTCAATTATTCTTTGGTGAATTTGGTTCCTTCTCTCCATGCGCGGCCTGCAACATCGCCTAAACGGATGTAGGTGCCGTGGACGGGGTCGAATGTCAGGGGTTCGATAAGAGACGGGTCGAGCTTGCCGCCGGTCAGGACGGATTCATCAGCCAGGATATTGACGATTTCTCCTACGATGTACCAGTCTTCGCCTTCCTGTGTGGTCTTCACGACCTTGCATTCGAAAGTGAGCGGGAATTCTTCAATGACAGGAGCGTCTACATGCTCGCTCTTGACGGCATGGAAGCCTGCCTTCTCGATTTTCCCTTTTACCTTGTGGCCGCTGACGGTGCCGAAGTAGTCAGCTTCTGCCATCGTCTTCAGGGTCGCCATGCTGACGGTGAAGGCGCCGGTTTCCAGGATATTGTCCGTCGTCTTGTGGTTATGGTCGAGCATGAAGCCAATCTTGTTCGTGTCATAGATGCCGCCCCAGGCGGCGACCATGGCATCAGTCTCCCCTGCTTTGTCCTGGGAAACGATGACGAGCGCCGGCTGCGGATAAATCCATGATGCGGGTTTGAAACTTTTCTTCATAGAAATCCCTCCTGTATCCAAAATTCCCTTTATTTTATTTATACATTCTAAAGATTATTATACCACGGGCGGGGAGTGTGAGCGCCCTTCCCCGTTGGCCCCGCGCAGTAAAAATCCCGATGGAATCCGGGAAGAGATTCCATCGGGAGGAAGGGATTATTTATGTATATCCTCAGGAGAGGAGGTACATATAAAAGGGAATGAAGAAGATCCCCAGCATCAGGGAGACGCAGTTGATCATCGTCGAGTAATCAGCATCGGCGCCGACGGAATTGGCGAGAATCGTCATGTTCGTCATAGCCGGCATGCCTGCCTGCATGAGGAAGACCTTCGCGGACATCGCGCTGACCGGAATGAACGGCAGCAGGATGAAAAGGCAGAGCGGTGAAAGGACGAAGCGCCCGAACATCGCGCCTACAAGATCGCGGTCGAGACGGATCTCGGAGAACGGAATATGCGCCATCTGGATCCCGATGACGATAAGGGCCATCGGCGTTGCGATATTTCCTACGTAATGGCATGCCGTCAAAAAGAAGTGCGGCAGCGGAATATTGAGGAGAATGAGGAGAACGCCTGTGATGAATCCCATGAGCGGCGGTGTGCGCAGCTTCAGGAGCATTTCCTTCACAGTGAATTTATGGTCACCGCCGGCATCCTTGACGATGAGGTACGCGCCAAGGAACCAGAACATCGCGGTATTTGCGATATAGTACAGCATGCAGGAAGGCACGCTCGCTTCACCGAAGAGTGCCATATTGACCGGAAGGCCGATGAAGATGGCATTCGCAATGCAGCAGGTGCAGGTGAAGACGCCGCGGCGGCCCTTCGTGATATTCAGCACTTTGGCCAGGACGCGGCCGGCGAGGTACGCCACGAAAATCGAGGCAAAAGGAAGAAGCATGTCCGGCGCTGTTTTGATCAGCTGGTCATGCGTGAAATTCGAGTATAAAGAGTAAATCATCAGAGGCGGCAGCGCCACTGACATCGTAAACTTCGTCAGATCTTTCCCGGCGGACTCCCAGAAGAAACCCATCCGGCTCAAAAAGAAACCTAGACCCGCAATCACAGCTACTTCAAAAATACCTGACAACCCCTGCAGAATCGCATCCATACCCCAAATACCTCAAATTTTCTAAATTTTCAATAACTAACCCAAGATTTATACAAAATTGCACTGAAATTCTGTTTACAGCATAGCCTATCTTGTCATATAATTCAAATTAAGATAATGAATTTCACTTATCACGATTCAGCATAATTAAACATCTCGATTGTTCTATGTTCATTATTTTTTCGAATAAGCGGAATCGCGTATTCGCATAAGTTCTTTTTTATCAATAGAATAGGGGGGAATTCACTTGAATCTGGAATTTTACAAAAATTTCATTGCGATCGTCGAGGCGGGGGGCCTCAATAAGGCATCGCGCCAGATCCATGTCGCACAGCCTGCACTGACCCGTCAGCTCCAGCTGATGGAAAAAGAATACGGGGCTGCGCTCGTCGACACAAGAAGAGGCCGGCACAGTTTGAAACTCACGGAAGCCGGATGGATCTTCTATCGCCAGGCAAAACAGATTTATGAGACAGACCAGACAACGCACGCGGAAATCGAAGCGCTCACAGCAGGCCTCACAGGCCCCCTGCGCATCAGCGTCTTCCCGTCGTACGCGCCTTTCCTGTTCCAGAAAATCATTCCGCAGTTCCATGAGAAATACCCGGACCTCTGCTTCCGCATCCGCGAATCCTATCACACTACGCTCGTCGACGACATCCGCACCGGCGTCTCTGAAATAGGCATCGCCAATGCGCCGCTTCCTGATCCGTCCTTCTTTAAGATCCTCAGAAAAGAAGAATGCCAGATCATGATCGCAGGCCCGAAGGGAAGCCCGCTTCTTGAAGAAAACGAGACCATCACGCCCGACATGCTCGCCGGACAGCCTCTCGCCGTCAGCAGAAGCACCGAAGAAATCATCAAGAAACTCTTCCGCTCCCACAACATCGTCCCGAGAATCCTCTTCTCCCTCGACACACGCTCCTCCGCCATGGACGCCGCTGAAAGCAAAATGGCATTCGGCATCGTCGTCAGGGACGAAGGCGATATCTATCCGACAGAAACCCTCACCTTCCGTCCGCTCGCCATGCCAGACGTACCGATTGGAAAGACCTTCTTCTGCCAGAAAGGCCACCGCCTGAGCAAAGCCATGGAAGAATTCCTGGCAGCATTCCCGGAAACCGCTGAAATCGAAGAATAATAGAACATAAACATAAAAAGAGCACATAAAGCCAGCCTGCTTTCGTGTGCTCTTTTTGCGTGGGGAATGCGGAGCATCGCGAGTTCCGTATTTTCCTGACCGCAGCGAGGTTGTATGGTTTAGGCGTCCCCGTCAGGGGAAGGAGTATGGCAGGGATGGGGACATAAGGTTTCAAACAAATAAGAGCTGCGCTCTTTCTTTTATTCCTTGCGAAGCTGTCCCCGTCAGGGGAAAGTGGCGCGCATGCGCCGAAAGGGATTCATTTTTGCCAGCAATGCAAGCACTCGCCTTCCCTGGCAGTAAAGTTCTTCCTTTTACGCCGAAAAGGGTTCATTTCCCCATCTTATCCACAAATATTATAAGTCGCTCCACTAACCAAAAAGGAGCTTTGACAAAAATGATTGCACTTTTTGTCAAAGCTCCTTTTGTGTGGGTATATTCGATTAGAGGATTATCCAACAAAATAAAAACCTGAGCGATGATGCTTCGCCTTCTTAGAAAATGCAACTCTTTCGCCCAGCATCGGAAAAGTGATAGGCTGGGCACTTTCCCCTCCGGGAACAGTTCGGCGATGTGAAATATAAGAAATCAGTTCTGTTTTGTTTTGAACTTATATACCTGCGGCTGAGGAAATGCAACTCATCCCTTTACTTATTAACTTCACCTCATTCGCGCAGCTACAGATAAAAGATAAGCTGCGCACCTTCCCCAGAAGGGAAGGCTTCACAAGGAATAAAGAAAAGATTTCCAATCTGATTTGTTTTGGACCTTTCGTAATCCTATCCAAACCTTCCCTTCCAGGGCAAGGTCAAAGGCGTTTTGCCACAGCTCCTTCTTCTTTTTCTTACAGTCCTGATTCTCTTATGTTTCCTTCTACCTGGGCCGCGCCAAGCATTTCTGCCAGGTCGTAGAGTTTCTGGTTGAAGGGTTTCTTTATATGTTTTGCATCTTCGTAGGATACTTTTCTGACTTTGCCTTCCCACATACCGACGAGGGCGGCTGTTTCTCCATCAAGGAGTGCTTTGACGGCTGCGGCTCCCAGTGTGGATCCAAGGATGGCGTCTTTGGCGCTTGGCTGGCCGCCTCTCTGGATGAAGCCCAAGATAGTGGTGCAGATGTCGATGTCAGTACGTTCCTTGAGCCATTCGCCGAGGGCTCTTCCGTCATCGGCGCCTTCTGCGCAGATGATGATGCTGTTCGTCCTGCCCTCTTCCATCTGTCGTTTGAGGCTTCTGGCGAGTTTCTCGCGGCTGAAGGGAACTTCAGGGACGAGGATGTATTCGGCGCCACAGGCAAGGCCTGAGTCTAAGGCGATGTTTCCTGCAAAGCGTCCCATGACTTCGACGATGGCAGCGCGGTTGTGGGCGCTGGCGGTGTCGCGGATGCGGCTGACAGCGGATACGACGGCATTCACGGCGGTATCGTGACCGATGGTTTCATCGGTGCCGTGCATGTCGTTATCGATAGTGCCCGGAATGGTGACGGTCGAAATGCCCAGTTTCGAAAGGACTTCGGCGCCTTTGATGGAGCCGTCCCCGCCTACGACGACGAGGCCGTCGATGCCTCTATGCTTCAGCGTTTCTGCCGCTTTGATCTGGTTTTCTTCTTCCAAGAATTCCTTGCATCTGGCCGTTTTCAGCATGGTGCCGCCATGGAGGACAACGCCACTCACGGAGGAGGATTCCATGCGGACGAAGTCATCGTCCAGAAGTCCTGCATAGCCTCTGTATATTCCATAAATCTGGCATCCAAGCGCCAGGGCTGTCCTTACGACCGCCCGTACGGCCGCATTCATGCCCGGCGCATCTCCGCCGCTTGTGAGCACAGCTAGTCTTTTCATGAAAATCCCTCCCTGCGGCCGACTACTGGGATCTTCTCCCATGGGAAGAGGGCCGGCCGTTCCGCTCTCTCTTCTCGGTATGTTCCTCACGGCCGGGATACCCCGGTCCCCGCCGTGCTGCAAATCCTATATTGTGCTTGTCAATGTAGCGCGCAATCATGAGCGCTGTCTGTTCCGGATGGCAGTTCGTCGTATTGATGACAAGATCGACCCTGTCTCTCCATTTCGTCCATTTCCTCAGCATCTGACGGACGTATCCGTCCACATCGGAGTAGTCCATCGTCGGACGTTTCCCGATGCGGCGCCTCACGCGCTCGGCCAGGCGGAATGGTTTCGCATAGAGCAGGATGACGACACCATGCTCGGAGAGGAGATGAAATTTCTCCTCCGTCATGGGATAATTTCCGCCCATCGCAATCACCGCCTCATGGTAGAAGCGCACTCTGTTGATGATTTCCTTTTCCTTGGCAGTGAACGCATCCGGCCCCGCACTCTGGTAGTACTCGGCGATGCGCATCCCCGTGTCCTTTTCCATCATGCGGTCCGTATCGGCCAGCTGCCAGTCCAGGCCGTCAGCGAGAATCCTCGCCGCGCGGCTCTTTCCTGTCCCCATGGGACCGATCAGAACTATATTTCTCTTTTTCATAGGTACCTCGGCTTTGGAAGGTACGGATCTCCGCGTCGAAGGACAACTGTCCTCCCTCTCTTTTCAATGATTTGAGATCCATCGCATTCCATCTCTCTTTGCCTTTTATTATATCAAAGCCGCGGACAATTTGGGCAAAGCTTCCAGTACCTTGTACACGTATTTTTTGAAATTTTCCGTTTTCGTCGATAGTTCCTTCACTTTCCGAGATATTCGTCACGGTGGCGCCGCTCTCCTCGAGCGCTTCCGCAAGCTCCGGCGCGCTTGCTTTCCCGAAAAGCTCCGTCAGAAACGGCAGGTACGTCCCCTCTTCCGGCGCCCTGAAATGGAGCGCCTTCTGGTTCTCTGCCGCCATGAGGCCGGCCGATTCTTCCTTGTCCCATGAACGCTCGACGAAAAAGCAGCCCGTCAGGGCGAGGAGAAAGGCGAGCGCGAGGTACTCTCTCTTGTACTTCGTATCATGCAGGATTGGTTCGAGCCTCATTTCTTCACCGTCCTTTTGACTGCTTTTCTGGGCGCATCCGTCTTCGGCGTTTCATCAGCCCTCGTCCAGATGATTGTGAAATCGGTGAGCTTCGTCAGCGGATTTCCCTTCCGCTTCCCGATTCTCGTCTCACCGCCCCAGGAAGAGGCGACGACATCGCGGAGAAACCCGACGGCCTCAGGTGTCTGCGCCGTTCCTTCAAGGCGCACTTCCCCGCTCTCCTCAGCGATTTCCCTCAAGACGACACCGGACGGCATCGATTCTCCGAGGTACGCGAGCTTCTGTTCCCAGCGCATGTTTTCCTTCTCCAGCTTCCGCAGCATGCCTTCGAGCGCCCGCGCCTCATGCTGCTCCTTCTCATACGCTTCCATTTCCTTCCTGACCGGCGAGAGGGAAATGGAAAGCTCCTTCTCATGGAGGAAATCCTTCTCGGCAGAGACGAACATTCCTAGGCCCGTCAGGCAGAAAAGGAACGATAGTACCGCCGCTCCCTGCGCCATGCGAAGGCCGCGGTTCTCTTCCGTGAAGAGCCTCCGCACCGCGCCGGAGGGGATGACCGTCCCTGCCTTATCCGCGCCCATGAGGAGACGGAATGCCGTTTCATGAAGAAATCCTTCTTCCTCGGCTGGAATCATCACTTTGAGATTCGCAGATGATTCTTCTTCCGAGAAATCCCTGATGTCAGGCGCATCCTCATAGGCAAGCACCGCCGAGAAAGTATCCTCATCCTCGTACTCTTCGCTGTCCGGATTTTCCTCAGGGACTTCCCCGCCAGAAATGGCGGCAAGCAGGGCTGCCTTCCAGTACGCCATCTCTTCTTCCGTGCAGGAGAAAAGCGGGATGAGGAAGCATGGCACTTCCCCTTCCATGCTGTCTGCCTCCCTCAAAAAGAAGCGGCGTATCTTGTCCCTCTCGCTCTGCCTGGCCTTGAGGCTTCTGACCTTTTCGCCGCAGTAGAAGAAGAACTGCGCCGTCGATTCCGCGGCGAAGCAGACGCCGTAAGGACCATCTGCAAGCGGGATATCCGTCACGGGGAGAATCGAAACGAGGCGTTTCTTTACCAGACGCGCGCCTTCTATCCAGCGCGTGACCGTGATTTCATAGACAGAAGAAAAGAGGATGTGCCAGGCCTGCGGCGTGTGCGAGAGGACGCGAAGACCGGTCCGGAGCGGCTCATCACCGGGGAATATCCTGTCCTCTTCCCAGGCTAGCGACTCGTGCATTTCATCCTCATCCATTTCCGGAAGATTCAGCACCTTCGTTCGAAGATCACGGCTCGTCGCAATGAGCATCAGGGACTTTCCGCGGATGCCCTTCTCTGCGAGCGCTTCCAGAGCTTCGGCAATCTTTTCCGGCTCCTTGTCGTGGGGAAAGGGAACGGAGGCGAAACGGAGGAACTTCCCCTCCTGCATGTCCACTCCATAAAGACGGCCTGCCATCGGAAGGAGTATCGTTTTCTTCGTACCCGAAAAGAAGCGCCTTGCCCGCATGAGCAGCGCTTCCTTCGCAAGAACTGAGGTATCAAAATGGAACACTTGAAATATCCTCCACCGTCAAAATGCGCTTTCCATCCACCGTTTCCGAAGAGAAATCAATCGTCAGGAACCGGCGGTGATCCCCCTTTTCATTTTCCGAGCGGACCTTGATCCTGCCGCTCTCCCCGTCATCTGTGATCCTCACAAGGATCGTCCGGTCTCCCTCCTCCAGCGTGAGCGCCGTGCTTCCGCCTGCGCCTGAGGAAAGGCGAGAAAGAGCCCAGTTCGCCCCACTCTCTGCCGCATAGACCGAGCGGAGCCCCTCTTCATGCGACACCGCCGCGGCGCTGCCCCTTGTGAGGAAAAAGACGAGCGCCGTCGATGCTGAAAGGAGCGCCGAGAAGAGGAGAATCAGGATGATTGAAAGCGTCCCCTTCCTCCTACACATACGGCTGCCCCTTCTTATACAAATCCGCATAAGGAATGACCGACGTCTCGCAGTCCACCTGGTCGATCCCGTTCTTATGCTCCATCAGGAAATGAAGATGCAGCGCGCCCATTTCCTGGGAAAATACCGGATCCTCAGACGGCGAGAAAATGATCGTCTCGCCCGTTCCCGTCTTCTCGCCCGTTACCGGTTCCGAAAGGCCGTTGTAGAGGAGAAGCTTCAGCTTTTCCCTGTCGATATAAAACGTATACCGTGCCTCGACGTCCCTTTCATTCAGATCGTAGTACGTGTACCGGTCGCCGGAGACCGGTGCCTGTGCCATCCGCCTGCCGTTCCTGATCTTTTCCGTCATGTAGTCGGAAACCGAGAGCGCCTCGCTCGAAAGCCGTCCGCGCCTTGCAAGGCTATCGATCACCCGCGCCGTCTCCGTGGCCAGCGGGAAGATTGAAAGCGCCAGCGAGGTCAGGATGAAGAGGGAAATCAGAGCTTCCAGAAGAAGAAATCCTTTTCGCTTCATTGCGGATCCTCCATCAAGACGGAAAAAGAAACGGACTTCCCGGACGAATCTGAGACCTCCGCCTTTATTCGCCTCATCGGGACAGATTCGACATAAACGGGCTCCTCAGTCATATCGACCGTATACGTCCGGCCATTTTTCACGATTTCTTTCGGCATAGAAACGGGCTCACCCAGACGCACGCTGGCCTTCATCTGCTCCATGGCATCCTGGGCAATCAACGTTTCATCAAGGGAAATTTCCCTTTCCGCCTCCCGCCTTGCCGCCACGGACACTGAGAGGAAAACGCCCGCGCCAAGTGTCATGACAATCGCCAATGCTGCGGCCGCCCACACCAGAAGAAAGCCTTCTCTCCTCATGCGTCCCTCACGATCCGAACGCGTCCCGTGTACGCCGCCACCACGATCTGGCGCGCATACTTTCCGTCCTTCGTCCTCAAATACATCGAATACTTGCTGCTCTCCCCGGCATAGCCGTCTTTGCGGAGCGTCAGGTTCAGATTTCCCGTTCCGCGGATGTTTTCAGGAAACGAGCCTTTCGGGCGGATCGTCGTCGTGCCCTTTCTTGTGAAATACGAGACGTGATCGCCGTCCTGCGCACAGAAAAAGTACGTCCGCGCCACGACATTTCCATACCGCGACGTCTCGCTCCTTGCCTCCGTCTCTGCCTCACGGATGGCCGAGGCCAGCTCTTCGGCCGCCAGATCGAGCTGCCGCTCCTCCTGCCAGTCGGAAAGCGAGGGGACCGCCATCGCCATCCCCAAGGAGACGATCAGGAGCACGATGAGCGCCTCAGCGAGAACAAAGCCACGATGCCGCCAGAAGCGTAAGCCCCGTTTCCTCGAAGAAGAAAGCCGCGATCCCTCCGGCAGCAAGGAACGGCGCGAAACGGATCCCGTCATCAAGCGACCTCCTTCCTGAAATCAAAAGAGGCAGGGAAAAGAGCGCGCATGATGCCGATGCGGCCCAGAGGAAACCGAGCGTTCCCACCGGCGAAAGCCAGGATGCAATCGCAGCGGAGAGGAATATATCTCCCTCGCCTGCGCCTCCGCCGGACGCCAGGCGCAGCACGAAGAAAACACCGCCGGCCAGCGATGCCGAAAGGATACCAAAGTAAATCATCCCCGCCTCATACGAAGTCAGAAGACCGCAGAGAAGAAGAAGCGCGCTCCAGCCGTCCGAAATATACCCCGTCCGCCTGTCCTCCATCGCGGGGAAGAAGAGCAAAAATGGCAGCAGAAAACGGGCCTTCCCCTCCGTCATGAAAAGAAGACCCGCATACAGGGCGCACGAAATCACGAGCAGAAGGAATCCTCTCCCGCCCTGCCAGACATTCTCCCACAATAACCGGTCTTCCACTCCGCTTCTCATGGGAACCTCTTACGACTGCTGCGTACTTGTGCTCGTCGTTCCGTAAGACGAGTACGTCACAGAATTGAAAACAGCCGTCACTTCACCTTTGGAACCCATCGTGTACGTCACACTCTTATCCGGCGGCTCCGGCATTTTCTTCAGATACCCATTCGCCCCTGTCGTATCCACCAGCTGCGAAAGCGCCGTCGGGTACTCGCCATTCTTCACGTAATACATCTCTGACGCCGTTCCGATCGCCGACAGATCCGCCTGAATACGAGCCGCCTTCGCATCATTTGTCATGCCAAGGATATCCGGCATAGCCACCGCCGACAAAATCCCCACAATCGCCACGACGATGATGAGCTCTAGGAGCATGAAACCTTTCCTTTTCCTTCCCAATCCACTGCCCTTGTAATTTTCCATTGTACCTTCCATCATGGACCAACCTTTCCCACAACACACTGGCCCCGCCGGTTTTTGAGCACAACAAAAAGGCGGCACTTTGACTGGCGCCCGCCTGCAAAAGACCTATCACTCCTCCCCGCACGAAACCCGACGCAGCCTTCCCGCTGCCAGCTCCCTTCCACGGAGCTCGTCAAGAAACATAAACAGAACCGCCAGACCTTCCGCAGCCGGCCAGCTCTTTATTGATACCAGCCCTTCCCTCCATCGGAAAGACACGGATCAATCACGTAATTTTCCTATATTATCCAAAATGCTGTATCAATATTCAAATAGAAAATAATCATAAAGATTATAAACTCCATGAAGCCGATGCATAGCAGAATAAAGATTTGGGAATGAGGAGAAAAAGAGTGGAAAGGAAATAAAAAACCGCCCGTGAAGGGCGGGAGTTTATAGTTATAATTTTGTAGCAAAGTATTTCAAGTACCATCCAATCATAGCACCATACTGGCCATTCATGCGAGCAGATCTTGCTGCCTGATGAAGATTTTTTGTTCCCTTCGGAGGAACAAGAGGCACGTCTTTCCATGGTGAAGATTTCTGGATAGCTGCGTATTCTTTTACAACCGGCCATCCCTGCACCCAGCTGTGCCATGGCTTAGCATGACCAGCAAAATGAATGATGACCTGATTCTTGTAATCTTCATTCACCGGCTGTTTTTTGAACAATGACTGACGGTCCAGATTGTAGAGATAGTTGTACTTCTTTTCAATATAGAGGCACTTGCCGTCAAGCATCTCATTATGAATATCCTGATCATGGTGAGAAAGACGGTTGCCTACGCGTTTTACATTTTCCTGTGCGCGGCGGACGATATCGTCAAAGCAGCCCTGCTCCATCCATGGGCCGAGGTTCATCAGCATCATGCCTGCATTGAAATAACGACTTGTATGCATGCGTTTCATCTGTGCCTTTTCATTTCTGTCCGATACGACGGCAACGAGCTTATCCTCAAAGTCGAGTTCTTTCAGGTAACGAAGCGATCCGCGGCACATCATGTCCCCATCCAGATAGAGCCCTCTATCTGTCAAAGGTGCCAGTGTCGGTGCCACCAGGAAACGATAAAAGAAAGCAGGATTGCCATCAGAGAGAAGCAGCGTCTTGAAAGCACTGTCATCAATCAGATGGACCTGCACAGGGCATCCTGTAATCAGTGCCATCTCTTCCAGACGCTCCTTTTCTTCATCCACAAGCTGATTCACAAAGAAATGAAAGCAAAGAGGAAGATCCTTATTATGCTCACGCACTGTCAAAGCAACAACACCCATATGCGGAATATAGTCCGCTGTCCCGGTCAGCGCAATATGAAAGGCATCCTGATCAGGATCCCCTCCAATAAAAACCGTATCTTTCACAGCATGAAGAAGTACATTTTCCATATCATAAACTCCTAAAAAAGGACAGCATTATAAGAATCCATCAGAAAATTCCATAATATTAAGTATTTTTATTGTACAAGAAAAGCAAGTATTTTTCCATGAATTAACCCATTTCATTTTACCATGACTATTTTTTGCTCAGATGAGAATTTATTTCTAAACAGTCAAATCCATTTTATTTCTTATGCAACAGCATCATGATATAATACATAAGCATAAATTCGAAAATTATCTTCGCTTGTTGGAGGATCCGAACCAATGAATATCGTCATCGCTCATTTCAACACAAACTGGGTAAATTTCTCTGGTGGCGTTGAGAAAGTAACGTGCCAACTTGCAAACGCACTTTGTAAAAGAGGACATCAAGTCACGATACTTTATCGGGACGGTAAGGAAGGTCCCCCTTACTTCCCTCTCGATTCATCTGTAAAAACAGATAACATCCTTTTTGAAAACGGAAAGAAAGTCATTTCTGAAAAACTTCCTCCTCATTATCGTATTGGACGTGAAATTGCCAGAGTTTTCAGTCAAAAGGCAGCGCAAGGTATCAATGCGCAGCACAAGGGAAAGCAGTACGGAGCAGCTATACGTAAGCGCTTATCTCAAATTCAACCAGATGTAATTATTACAACATCTGTTCCTTCTACTGTATATACATTAACAGATACAGGATATCGAGGACCATTAGTAACAATGATCCACGCTCAGCCAGACATTCAATTCCCCTTACTCTCCGAAAGAGAAAAGAAATATGCTGCACAGTCATCCGTGATTCAGATTTTGACTCCCAGCGGCATAACGACGGCAAAGCGGTACTTCCCTAATACGAATATCTGTGTTATTGGAAATACAGTTGAAATCCCAAGGTCCTTAAACAATAGAAATCCAGATATCCCCATCATTACATCGGTAGGGACCATCTGTGATCGTAAAAATCAGCGTTTGATTATATCAGCGTTTAAACTGATTGCAAATCGTTTCCCTAAGTGGCACGTAGAACTATGGGGATCTGTTGATGAAAACTATGGAAACTTACTAAAAAAGGACATCCACGAATCTGGTTTTGAAGATAGAATCCACATCAAAGGCCAAACAAGCCATGTCCTAGAAGATGTCTACAGTAGAAGTAATATCTTCGCTACTCCAAGCAAAGCCGAGGGTTTCAGCCTTGCATTGACCGAAGCAATGGCTGCCGGGCTTCCACCTGTAGCTCTGTCAAACTACCCGGGCAATATTGATTTAATAAAAAATGAGCAAACAGGATTCCTTACCAAAAATAATCCTCAAAGCTTTGCTGCTGCCCTTGCCCGCCTGATGGAAGATGCTGAGCTCCGCCAGAAAATGGGATCTGCGGCTAGAGAATCTATGCTGCAGTATGATCCGGAAGTCATCTTTAATCAATGGGAATCTCTATTAAATGATTTAGTTAAAAACAAATAATACAACAAAAAAGATGCTGCCGTAAGGGGAGCATCTTTTTGTTGTACTATTTCGAAACAGCTTCTTTAGTTCGCTGATTTTTATCGTAAATGCAGCAGAACATCAAAACCAATGTGAGAGGATAGGTATAGAAAAACCACTGACTGAATAAACAAGCAACCTGTCCTGCCAATGCAACCGCCAGGCAGACGGCTTCAAAACTATCTGAGAATTCTTTCCTCTTTAAAATAAGTTGTCCGAACAGATAGAAAAGGGGAGCGCAGAAAATAATAAGACCTGGAATTCCATATTCTGCCAGAACATTAGAAAATGCATTTACTACAGGGAAGCTTGCATCACCAAACTCCAAATGCGTGACATCGGATATCCATCGCTTTACTTCACCATTATCTTTCGCAAAATCAGGATACGTATTGACCATATAACGGTCTACATATCCTTGTCCTACGCCAAAGACTGGATGCTGAATACCGACTGTTGCCATGGCGATTGTCGTCCCAAAACGTGCTTCATTAGATCTTTTATCTTTGTCTGCCACAGAGAACACATTTGAATCCAAATAATTTTGTATCCTTGTCCAGACATTGATATCCGTCTTGTCTTTTGAATTTTTAGCTACGGGTTCAGGCTGCGCTTGAAGCTTGGCCGGAGCAGAGGCAGCTGCTTCAGACTGCACCGGGGGCTTTACTGGAGCAGCTGCAGGAGCCTGCTGAGGCGGTGTCTTGTTGTTTGCCTGCGGAGATGCAGGTACTGGTTTTGCCCGCGCTGTCTCCACTTTTGCACTAACAGGACCTCCTGGTTTCTGTGCCTGGCCTGCGGCTACAGCTTCCTTATTCCCAAAATATTGCGGTACTGCAACACTGCCTTCGATGTAAATACCAAAGGAAAGTATGGTTCCCAAAACTACAGCTAGACAGGCTTTCCACCATTGCTTATAGCGAAGAATGATACTAAAGAGAAGAAGGCAGAATACTTCTCCCAAGTAAATGACTATCGCGGTCCTTGATTTCGTCATAAAAATCATAAGTACGAAGTAAAGCAGGAGGAGATATTCTATTTTCCTGTTTTCCTGAAAGATGCGATACCAAAGGAAAGGAACCATAAAAGAACCAATAATCCCAAAGAAAGACGGTTCTGTCAAGTAACTTCTAAGCTGACCCTCCCATAAAATAGGTGGCCACCACCCGCTCATAATCCCAGGGTCATATAAATGTCTGTTAATCGTCATCAAGAGATTCTGACAGAACAAATTTCCCGTCCAAAGCCAATAAATCTCAAAGATGGAATACAGCCCCATCAGGCAAGCCATGGTAACGACAGCCTTGCTCACCCACTCCACACCTCTGCGGGAATTTCTGCCGTACAAGGAAAACAAGACTACATACATTCCAACAAACGGCAATAAGAGTCCTTTAATAAGACCACCGATATTTCCAAATAGATGGACCAGATGAATCGCCGATGGGGTATTAACGATTCCCGGCCAGACATGAGCGATTGTTTTCACAGCTGACTTATCCGCTAAAGCCGCATCAATAGCTCCTGGATAAAATGGATATGTGAATGCTCCTATACTGGTACACAAGATAACCCAGAAACAAAAAAGCCCCACAAATTTTGCGTGCGGAATATGGAATTCCTTTTTGTTGCGCAGCCACCAAATCAGGCAGACAACACACATAGTCACCAAAAGCGCTACGGCCACGTTTTTCCCTAGCAGCGGAAGCTTATATCTCGCCGGAAGACTTTTCAGCGGTATAAACAATATCATAAAAAACAATAACCATTCTTCGATCTTCTTATACTTCCCCTGCATACCATTTCCCCTAACGCATGTTTTTCTATACTATATTATGTACAGTTATTCTTACAGATATAAAAAGAAAAGCGCTGTTCGTTCACTCGCACTTTCCCAATTTCTAATATATCATTTTAATAATAACATTTCCATAAATCCTATGATAGTCACTCATGTAATTGTTAGATTAATTGCTGCTAAGGCTATGAAATTTTATCTAACTATTTTGTAAGCCTTGATTTTTGTTCTTTATCTTTACCATATACCTTCTTATAACTTTATGATATAAATTATAGAGAGCATTTCCAAACAGTTATGCAATAAACTATGCGCAAGACATTCTATACACTTAAACCTGACCTATTCACCTACATTTATGGAGAGATAAACAATGCCTATAATTAATCATCCAAAGGTTTCTTTAATTCTTCCTATTTACAATATGGAAAAATTTTTAGAGCGCTGTGTCGACAGCATCCTCGCCCAAACGTACGACAACCTAGAAATCATTTTAGTCAACGATGGTTCGAAGGATAGATCAGATGAAATCTGTAAAAAATACGCATCTCTAGACCAAAGAGTTATCTATGTCAGCCAAAAAAACGGTGGAATTTGCGCAGCTCGTAATGCCGGCCTTGATCATGCATCCGGAGACTATATTATATTTATCGATCCTGATGATTACGTTGCGACTAACCTTGTTTCTGATGTCATCCAGACTTTTAAAAATTCCGATGAAAAATTAGATATGGTTGCCTACGGTGTACATATTGTAAAAGTAGACAGAGAAGTTGGGCAAATTTATTGGGAAAAGAGCCTTACAACGGAACAAATCCTGACGCGCATGCTTTATGTAACCGGCTGGGAAGTTTGGTGCAAAGCATATGACAGGGCAATTTGGGAAAATCTACGTTTTAATGATTCTATGAGATCTGTTGAAGATGTTTACATTGCTGCAGATATCGCGTCAAAAGTAAAACATGCAAAAGCTTTAGACGGACTTTATTACTATCTGGATCGCCAGCCTCATGGAAGTTTGACACAGACAAGAAATTCCTATTCATACTATGAGGAGTACATTGCGTGGCATCATCATTTAGATTTTCCTGTATCAACCCCAGATGAAACCTCTATGCTCAACGTTCGTACGAGCATAGGTGCATTACGAGCTCTCTTCAAAGATGATTCCGATCATAAGCTTAGTGCTGGACAGAGGGAAGAATTGCTCTCTTTTCTCAATGAACAGGGATACAAGAAGGAGCAGCTCACTCCAGTTCTCCTGTCCTATTTGTTCTATCGCCGGGCAATTCTCATCAAAGCTATATCCGGTAAAGCCACCACTCACGATGAAGTGGTAAACATGAAATCTGCCTTGAAATTGTATGCCGTAAACAGTGTAGAAAAGCAATTATCTGAAGATCAGGAAAATGAAATTTACACGTATATCCACGATACAAAGAACCTTCCATTAAAAAACATCTACAAACTGCTTCGTTTAGCCATCATCCACGACAATCGTCTTGTAAAAGACATCGTTGGCCAGCTCATGATGAAGAAATTATCCCATTAATTCCTTATAATAAAAAACTGTGAAACCAGGATTTCTGATTTCACAGTTTTTTATTACCTTTATTCTTTTATCTTCTCTCGCTTGCATGGTCGAGATTGGCGGCGTCTTCTATGTCGGCTTCCTGGCCATCTCTTTCTTCGAGGATTTTTCTCAAGCGTTCTCTCTTGGAGCGGTCGATGAACTGGTGGGCTATGACGTCGGGGAGTGTGGCTCCGAGGGCTATGCCCAGGATAACGAGGGCGGCTTCGACGCCGTTTTGCATGGCGAACATGAATTCATCGGTGGTCAGTGTATGGATACGGATGACGGCGAAGAGGAAGCGGTAGAGGAGGACGCCGGGGATGAGTGGGATGATGGCCGGTGTGGTCAGGACGAATACCGGGGCATGCAGGTTGCGTGCGACGATCAAGAGGAAGAGTGACAGTGTGGCAGCACCTATGAAAGAAGCGGTGGCCATGCCTGTTCCGAAGTCGACCATGAGGATGTTTCTCATGTCGACGGTGATGATGGCGCCTAAGCATGCGAGCGGTATATATCGTTTCGGGATGTTGAACATGACGCAGAAGCCGGCGGCTGCCATGGCGGCGGCGAGGGCCTGCGCGATGTAGAGGCTTTCAGGGGCGATGCGGACGCCGGTGAAGTTCGGGACGCTTGTCATGACGGCGACGGCGGAGAGGCCGAATGTCATGGCGGTCATGACAAGGATGGTCTGCGTAAATCGTGTCATGCCTGAGTTCAGATAGTTCGACAGGAAGTCATCGACGCAGTTGATCAGCGGGACGCCTGGTATAAGTGTCAGCGCACAGGCGACGACGGGCAGCCACGAGCAGGGCGGCCCTGGTATGTAGAGTGTGAGGTAGGCTGTCGCGGTGGCAAAGAAGGCACTGGCGGCGATGCCGATGTAAATATTGACGCCGAAGCGTTCGCAGAGTGTCTTGACGTAGGCGCCTACGACGGCAGCGATGAAGGTATAGAGGGCTTCGTACCAGTGCCCGCCAAAGAGGAGGCAGAAGGCGCTGGATGCCATGCCGATGCAGAAGAGTGTCAGCCACTGGGGATAGAGTCTTTTCCTTGCCATCTGCTGGATGGTCATCATCTGATTCCGGTAGATGAGGTAGGATTCATTGCTCGTCAGTGCGTCCCAGCTGAGCTGGTTGGCGAGAAGCGTCGTCATCATGTTGACGCCGTGCTTGTAGCATTTGCGGAACATGGTTTCCGACGTGACGCCGTCATCCACATTGATCATGATAGTGCTGTATGTGATGTGGATCTGGACGTTTTCCCAGTAAATGCCAAGGTAAGCGGCGGCGCGGAGCATGTCTCTGACGACACGCTTGCTGCTGGCGCCGTTTTCCATCATGAGCTGTCCGATGTCGAGGATGAGCTGCATCTTGTCCCTGACGGTCAGCTCTGCTTTATCTGATTTCTTATACAAAAGGCATCACCTCTGATAACCCCTAACGGGATGCGCTGCCTTAGAGCGGCGTATTCCTGATGATATCGAAATACTCCTGGTACTGCCTTGCCTGTTCGTAGTCGTGGAGCGGGAAGCATTCGCTCACCCAGCGGATGAGGAGCCATGCGCAGCCGAAGAATACGAGAAACTGGAGTGTCCTGTGAATGGCGGAATAGGATGCGGTGTCCCTCCTGATCCATTTCTTGTCCAGCTTGTACGCGCTCTGGTAAATCCAGCGGGCATAGAGGATGACGAAAGCCAGGATCCCGAGGTTCATCAGGATAAGGTTCAATCCTCCGATATGCGTCAGGACGACGTGGGAGAACCACTTGCCCGGGCTGTACAGCGCGAAGAACATTTCCCTTGGCGTCATCATGATTCCCATGTATGCGTAATGCGTGAGGAAGATGAAGGCGCTGAAGGAAAAGAAACACACGGCTATGAGGCAGATGAGGACCGCCAGTTTCCGTCCCATGACGACGCGGCAGATGACGTTCATGATGAAGAAGATCAGGAGCAGGATCGCGATCGCTGTCAGGAAGTACGGGCTCAGGTGGTTGAAGGAGGCGTCCTTCAGTCCGTTCACCGCGTGCAGGAGTACGTAAGGAAATATGACTATCCATGAGAAGAAAGGAATGTAGCCGATCCGCCAGAACGGATGGAGAAGGCTCTTCCTTGTCATAAATTGTGTCAGGAAAAGGAGAATGAAGCATTCCCCCATGCTCCTCTGGAAGCGGTACCATTCGAAAAGGCCGGTGATTCCGAGGGCAAAATAGTAAATGAAAACGAGGAACAGGAGAAAAATGGTACCAAAAAAGTACGTCCCGATTTCGCGTTTCGAGACACCTTCCCACCAAAGCTTGAGTTTTTCCTGCTCCTGCTCCCAGAAGTTCATTATGTTCACTCCCCTGTCCTCCCGGAAAAGTGCCGGAAGGGACGGTTATTGTTATCTGTTTCTATCTTTAAGTATATAAGGCGCGAGCCCTGCGGGCAATAGCAGGAGGCCTGTCAGGTCAGAAGATGGTCGTAAATTTTTCTGACGGATTCGATGTCCTTCATCTTGAAGGGCGCGAGCTGGCGTGTCAGGGATCCGACGATGGAATGCTTCATCAGGAAACGGCGCCCTTCCTCTCTCGTTTCTTCGCCGCCGTTTTTGACGTAGCCCCGTTCAAGGGCGTCTGCTCTTTCGCGGGCTTCAGGATAGTTTTCGCGGTAGATTCCCTGAAGAAGAAGGATGAAATCGAGCGCTTTCTGCGTAGCCGGGTCCTGGGAGTACATGCGGTTTTCCCAGTCAAGGAAATGAATCACTCCGTCGTTCCATGTGATATCGCGGAGAGCCGGACGGCCATGGACGATGCCGTTCTTGTGGAGAGCAGCCAGTGCTGCGCCGGCCTCTTCGAGGATGAGTTCCTTCTCTGCTTCGGACTTGTCCGAGTCGAGCCAGTTTTTCACGGTAGGACCGCCGTCCTTTGTTACCATGTAATTTGGTGTCAGGACTTCGATTTCCGGAACGAGGTCAGGATTATTTCTCCCGGCAATCGTCATGCGGGCGATTTCATAATAAAATTCCTTTTCGACAGAGTACTTCACAAGCTGGTTTCTTCCATTCCCCAGCTTTCTTTTGATCCAGTACTTCTGGTCGTCCAGTGTAAAATTCAGGACGCGGTCAGAGGGTCTTTCCGAGGTCAACCTGTCCGCCATTCGTCTCAAACGTTCCATTAAAGTTTCTTCCATCATCCTTTGTCTCCTGTATCTTTCAATCATGCATTTACCCTTTATTTTAACATGTGGAGTGTTTCTCGTCAGCATGGAGGAAGGAAATGGGATAGAGAGAATGAAACGGGAGGGAAATTAAAACCATACTACCGGACTTCGTCCGCGGAAATACAACTCATCCCTTTACTTATTAACTTCTGTTTTCGCGCAGCCCTTTTTAGAAACTGCACCCCTTTCGCCCTTCGGGCACCTTCCCCGTCTGGGAAGGCAAGTATAAATGCCGGCCCCGTTCCTCTCTCTCCGCCCTTCTAAAATAAGGATTTTTTATGGATTGATTGCCTTTTCATAACATTTCTTTATTTATTTTAATCATATAATTTAGTGTTTTATACTTTTTTTCGATTTACATTTCTTTAATCTATGATAAAATAGCATAAAATACGTTTCACTCTGCAGTAAAGATGGGGTATCGCTTATGAAAAAATCATCACAGGAATCTTCCCGAGAGTTTATCTCGATCGGGCTCATGCTTTTCGCGCTGTTTTTCGGCGCAGGGAATCTGATTTTCCCGGTATTCTTGGGCCAAAATGCTGGCTGGAATACGCCCTGGGCTACGATCGGCTTCCTGATTACGGGTGTCGGCCTTCCTTTTGCGGCTGTGCTTGCGATTTGTTATTCGGGCGCAGGTCTTAAGGAGCTGGCTTCGCGTGTCCATCCGGTGTACGGTGTGCTGTTCAGCTCTCTTCTGTACCTGACGATCGGACCGTTCTTCGCGATTCCCCGTACGGCTACGGTTTCTTTTGAAATTGCGGCGGCTCCATTCCTGACGGATGCACAGAAAACAATCGGGCTGTATGTCTTCGTTTTCATTTTCTTCCTTCTGTCCTGGTGGCTGGCTGTCACTCCTTCCAAGCTTGTTCCGCGTATCGGCAAGGTCATCACGCCGATGCTGCTTCTTTTCCTCTTCATTCTGATCGGTTCTTCTATCCTCTTCCCGATGGGACCATGGATGGAACCTTTCGCTGCTTATTCGGCTCCGTTGAAGGCTTTCACGAATGCACTGGTTGAAGGCTACAACACGATGGACTGCCTGGCTGGTCTTGTCTTCGGCGTCATTGTCGTGGAATCGATTCGTTTCTTCGGCGTAAAGACGAATGAGGAAGTGGCTCGTTCTGCTATGAAGTCCGGCCTCATTTCCACATTCTTCATGTTTATCATCTATGCATCCCTGGTCGTTCTGGGCGCTGATTCTGTCAGTGTTCTGGGCCATATGGAAACAGGCGCTCCGGTTCTTTCCGGCGCTTCTGCTTACTACTTCGGCACATCCGGCGCTGTCCTTCTGGGACTCATCGTCATCCTGGCATGCCTCACGACTTCCATCGGCCTGATTGCTTCCTGCGCTGCTTATTTCCATCAGCTCTTCCCGATGCTGCATCGTCAGACATGGGCTGCCCTCTTTGCAGGTTTCTCTTTCCTGATCGCCCTCTTCGGTCTTTCTGCCATCATCAAGGGCGCTATCCCGGTACTGCTTTTCCTGTACCCGCTGGCTGTTTCCCTGATCATCCTGACATTCCTCGACAAGCGTTTCGGAGGAAGCCAGAAGGTCTATGCGCTGGCAACGGCTTTCACCTTCGTTCCGGCTCTCTATGACGGACTGAAGATGCTGAAGCTCACGACTCCGGCTATGGATCAGTTCATGCATTCCCTGCCGCTTGCTGAATACGACATGGCATGGACGCTCTTCTTCATCACAGGCTTCGTCCTCGGATTCATCTGGCACAAGGCTGCTGACAAGGCGCCTGCCACAGCAGAATCCCATTAAGTATATACACTTTCAAATTTCTAAAATTTTTCTAAAATATATACGATATTTCCTTTGACATTCTCATTTTCTCATGCTAGAATATCTCTAAATCATTAGAGACAAGGATCGGAATCAGGCTGGGGATCTTCTCAGAGAGGCGATGGATGGTGCAAATCGCTGAAGTTGAATCAGCCGCGTCACCCGTGAGTTCCTTTTTCGTACTCCATTTGGAGGCAGGGAAAGGCGGAAGCCCCGTTAGCAGCGAATTGAGTAATTGGACAAGGTGGTACCTCACAGCATATGTGCCCTGTCGGAGTTTTTCCGGCGGGGCTTTTTCGTACCCACCGGAAGTAGAAGGCGAAACCTTCGGAAAAGGAGATGTTATTATGGAGAAATCTAAGAATTCCTTCATCGCCATCGGGCTGATGCTGTTCGCGCTGTTCTTCGGCGCCGGCAACCTGATTTTCCCGGTATTCATGGGGCAGAATTCAGGTGTGGAAACGATTCCCGCTACAATCGGCTTTCTGATCACGGGCGTGGGTCTTCCGATTCTTGGCATTGCGGCCATCGGTTACTCCGGGGACGACCTGCAGAAACTGGCTTCCCGTATCTGCACACCATACGCCATTTTCTTCACCGTCGCCCTGTACCTGACCATCGGGCCGGCCTTCGCTATCCCCCGTACGGCTACGACATCTTTTGAAATCGCCTTCGCTCCGCTCTTCTCGGAAGAAAGCCGTCAGATGGCTCTCTATGGCTTCGCTTTCGTCTTCTTCGCCGTTTCCTGGTGGCTCTCCGTCACCCCGTCGAAACTGGTCGACCGTATCGGCAAAGTCATCACTCCGGTTCTTCTGGCATTCCTTGCCCTGCTCTTCATCTTTGCAACGATCGCTCCGATCGGACCCTGGCAGGCTGCTTCGAAGGACTACATCGATCCGATGAAAGCTCTTTCCCAGGGCTTCCTTGACGGCTACGGCACTATGGATGCCCTCGCCGCTTTCGTATTCGGCATCATCGTCGTCAATTCCGTCCGCCAGTACGGCGCCACGACAAATGAAGAAATCGCATTCATGACCCTGCGTTCCGGTCTCATCGCAGGCCTCTGCCTCGGCATTATTTACGTATTCCTCTGCTTCATCGGCGCCTCCTCTGTCTCTGAACTGGGACATCTGGAAAACGGTGCTGAAGTCCTCGTAGGCGTTGCACTTCACTACTTCGGTTCTTACGGCAGTCTCATCATGGGCGTCATCGTCCTCCTCGCCTGCCTAACCACAAGCGTCGGCCTCATCACCGCATGCGCTGAATACTTCGGCCGCCTGATTCCGGTCCTCTCTTACAAAATCTGGGTGACCGTCTTCGCATTCGCTTCCTTCTGCGTTGCACTCTTCGGCCTGACCACCATCATCCATGCCGCTATTCCGGTCCTGATGTTCCTCTATCCGCTGACGATCTCCCTCATGATCCTCACCTTCACGGATAAACTCTTCCACGGCCACAGAGCTGTCTATGCCTGCGCTACCCTCTTCACCCTGATCCCGTCCCTCTACGACGGCATCCACACCGCAGGCCTCCAGATCACCACACTCAACAACGTCATGTCGAACCTTCCGTTCGCACACTACGGCCTCGCATGGGTTACCTTCTGCGCCGCTGGCTACATCGTAGGCCTCATCATCGCCCACATGTCGCCGTCTAAAGAAAAGACTGCATAAGGAAATAGAAAAAGGAGAGGGCTGTGACAAAATGTGTAATCATTTCGTCACAGTCCCTTTTTTTATTGGAATATTCCAGTAAAGGATTATCTAACAAATGTATTTATTGGGTCTATCTGAAAACCTCAAAACCTCGCTGCGCTCGAGAACTACTGTATCCGTCGCCTCCGGCGACACCTTCTACTTTCGGAGCAAGGTTAACACCCTTAAACCGAACTTCGTTCGAGAAAAGGAAAAAGCAGAGTTTTAACGGATTTTGTCACATTCCCTTTTTGTGGGGGAACATGGTAAGACCCGATAGCAAAGAGAGAGTAAACCGGACAACCAGCCTGATGGCTGGAGAAATGCTCTATCCGTTTACACCTTCCCTTCCCAGGGCAAGGTCAAGACCGGCCTACGGCCCTGGTAATCGTCCCTAACCGTCACCCCTCATTTTCAATCAATACCCCATTTTTTGTTTTGATTGTTCTTCATTTGCAAATTGTTCCTGCATGATTCTATAATAGGTAAAATATATTACTTTATTAATGAATCAAGATTTCAGGATTTTTTCTTCAAGGAGGAGTTATGGATAGACAGGATTCTCTTCGGAAGTGGATTTTCTCGGCGCTTTTGGTGGCGGCGGGGGTGCTGCTTTCTCCGCTTTTTTCTTTCCCTCTGGGTGTGACGAGGGCTTTTCCTTTGCAGCATATGATTAATATTTTCCTCGCGGTTCTTTGCGGGACAAGGTTCAGTACGTCGGCTGCGTTCGGGACGGCTTTGATCCGGAATATTCTTGGCACGGGCAGCCTCCTGGCTTTCCCGGGTTCCATGATCGGTGCTTTCCTTTCTGGTTATCTTTACAGCAAGACGCAGAAGCTCTGGTGCGCTGTGCTTGGTGAATTCGTCGGGACTTCGATTATCGGCGGCCTGGTTTCCTATCCGATTGCCGCTCTTCTCATGGGTTCTTCGAAGGGTGCGCTCTTCTATGTGTCCCTCTTCTCCATTTCCTGCGGCGCCGGCTGCGTCATCGCTTTCTGTGTTTTAAAAAGTGCTAGCTTAATTCAAACAGAATTACTCAAAAACAGATAACATCTTTATCTATAAGTCTCTATAAACTATTATTTATAATAATAAAATCTCATGCTTAGCGTATATTTTTTCCGCAGAAAACTTCGATTTTCTGCGGTTTTTTCGTGCTCTGACTATGAGTCAAAGTTTTAGCACCTGCTGTTAACTGCTATTGACACCCCTCTAAAATAAAATGTATAATGTTTTAGTTTCTAAAGTATTTTATCACTCAAAGTGAGTGTTTTGTATAAAAATAATCCTGGGAAGGATTGATAAGGGAGTTTCCACTGGGAGGGATATCCCTGGAAAAGAGGGGAATTTTATGAAGCACCGTCTACTGAAAGCCGCGGCCGCCGTCGTATTTACGTGCGCCGCGTTCCATGTACAGGCAGCCAATCCGTTCACGGACGTCGATACGAACTCCTGGGCTTACCAGGCAGTTTCCAAGCTGTCCGCTGAAAACGTCGTCGAAGGATATCCGGACGGCACGTTCCGCGGGGAAAAGAATATTTCCCGTTATGAAGTTGCACAGATCATTGCGCGCCTTGTCGCAAGAAAGGACAGCCTGACTGCTGATCAGCAGGCTACCGTCGACAAGCTCGCACAATCTTATAGAGACGACCTCGCCAATCTTGGCGTCCGCGTCACTGAACTTGAAAAGAAGACCGGTCACACAGAACTCATCACTGAACTCCGTATTCAGGATGTCGACCGCTATGGCAATATCTTCAAAGGTCACACGGAAAAGGACAATGAGCTCAGCACCCGCGTCCGCCTGAATACGATCACCACCGTCAATGACAGAAGCACCGTTTACGGACAGCTCGAAACCTTCCTCGGTTTCTCTGGAAATGATGTGTACAGTGTCAACAAGTACAGCTATAACTCTGATGGCTCCCGCTATCAGAATAATGGCTACGGCGAAGGTGAAGTCCATCTGAACCGCTTATGGACGACCTACCAGTTCGGACCGAAGCAGGATACGACAGGGCTTCCATTCGGACCGTCCAAGAACCTCATCGGTATCGGCCAGTTCCCCGTCAAGATGGGCGTCACTGGCTACACCTATGATGGCGAATTCAAGGGTGCATTCCTTACCCTTGGCGATTACAGAGAAGGCGGCCACTTCACGCTCGCATACGGCCGCTCAACAAACATCAACGTCGACTACACGGCGCCAATGATGCATGGATTTGGAATAACGAATGATGAAGTTACCGATCTCGCTAACAAAATGGCAACTCTAACCGCCTACAATCAGGCCGTTGCTGCTGGCCTTAACAGTCAGCGGACCGCAGCAGTCATTTCACAAGCTCAACAAAAGGTTGCAGCCATAACTTCCCAACTTTACAGCAACGACGCTCAGACAAGAGCAACCGCAGCTGCAACGATAAAAGGCATGATTGCAGCCAGCGGCTCTGATCTGGCATCCATGGCCAATGACCTCGTAGCTACCGCTGACGGCAATACCGCTCTCACTCTTTACCCGATGGGCGATAAGGTCCAGATGGCATGGGGCGAAGATGAAGATATACCGATTGCTTACGCATCCTACATCTACAAGAAACCGCAGCAGTATGAATTCCATGTCTACGGCATGAGAGCCGTCGGACCAGTCAGCCACATCGCCGCTGCTTACGGCCTTGCAGGACAGTACTACGTCACCCCGATGTGGAACGTCCACGCTGAATACGTCAAGAACATGAGAAAGCTTCCGCTGAACAACGAGCGCCCGTACTCCTTCAACTACGGCGTCGCTTACGGCACAGCTGATGTACTGAAAGCCAAGTCCTACTCCATCGGCCTTGACTACATCTACAGCCAGGCAGGCACCTACTTCGGCGGATCTACCAATGACATCGCCGACCAGTACATGGGCCATGTCTACAAAGACTGGAGAGGCAGAAGCAACGTACCGGCTTACTTCGCCGACAAGATGGACGCAGTCCTCGATGGCACCGACAACCCGAACAGAAACTACGGCGGCGCGAAATTCTTCCTCGCCAAAGCAGCCTACGTTCCAATGAAAGGCCTCATCATCGAAGCCAACTACGGCTTCAACGCCCAGGACATGGGCGGCAAGAAGATGGACAACATGTTCCTCCTCAAAGCCACCGCCTATATTAAATAAGAAATAAAAAGAAACCCCGGAAAGCCGAAAGGCCCGGGGTTTTTGATTGTGATTTTTCAGAGAGCGGCACGAGGCCTCATGGTTTTCTATCGAACGTAGTTCGGTTTAAGGGTGTCAGAGCTCACCCCGTAGGGGGAGCTGATTGCCTTTGACCTTGCTCTGGAAGAGAAGGTCGGGATAAGATTACGAAAGGTTTCAAATAAATAAGAGTCGAGCTCTTTCTTTTATTCCTCGTGAAGCTGCCCCCGACGGAGGGAAGTGGCGCCGTTAGGCGACGAAAGGGGTGCAGTAAATAGGAAAGGACATCAGCGGTAGCACCACAAATGTCTCATAAGTTAGTGTACGGGGCGGATGAGTTGCATTTCCCAGGACATGGGCCGGTTGTACGGTTTTATCATATTTTACGTTTCCCACGAGCGAAGCGAGGTCGTGTGGTTTCGAATAAACACCGGACAACCTCGCTAGCGCTCGTGGAACTACACCCCTTTCTGCCGCATTCGCGGCGTCCTTCCCCGACGGGCAGGTCAAAACCTTCCGTACCGGCACTTAACGATATTATCACTATCATTTAAATACGAACCGTAAATGACAATCGTAAAATACTCATTCGATACTATCCGTCAGCAACGAAGCGGAGGACTTTAATCTCCCCGTCGGGGGAGAATGGTCAGCCTATCTTTTTACTGTTGCTGACAAAAGGGGTGCAGTATTCATTGGTTTTTATAAAAAGGTTCCATCGAGCCCCGCGAGGTTGTATGGTTTTATCTTCTTTCTTTCGCATCAGCGAGGTCGTATGGTTTTTCATAGCTGTATGGTTTTATCATATTTCTCCCACGCAAAACCCGCCGCAGTCCAATTCCTGCGGCGGGTTTCCTTACTATTTCCTTATTTCAAGTTTGTCTTGAAGAATTCTGCAATCTTGGCGAATGGGATGACGTCCATGTGATCGTAGAGGTCGGTGTGGACGGCGCCCGGGATGATGAGGAGTTCTTTGTTATTTCCTTTCATCTTCTTGTAGACGTCTTCGCTGAAGTAGCGGGAATGGGCTTTTTCTCCATGGATGAGGAGGACGGGTGTCTCGATTTCATCGGCGTAGATATTGATCGGCATGCCGGCGATGTCCGGGAGGGAGCTCAGTGTCGCACCTGTGGTGGAGCCGAAGGATCTCGGGCTGTAGCCTCTCTTTGTCTGTTACAGGCAATTACGTTTCCCTGGCCTTGTGGGCGGCAGCGACGATATCCGCTGCTGTGAGGCCGTATTTCTTTAAGAGGTCGGCCGATGAGCCCGATTCGCCGAAGGTGTCCTGAATGCCGACGAATTCCTGGCGGACAGGATAGCGGCGCACCAGCGTTTCAGCTACGGCCGAGCCCAGGCCGCCGATGACGGAGGCTTCTTCTGCCGTGACAAAGCAGCCTGTTTGGCGGGCTGCTTTGTCGATGAGGTCTGCATCGATGGGCTTCAGCGTAGGCATGTTGATGACCATGGCCTGAATCCCTTCTTGGGCCAGCGTGTCTGCTGCTGCCAAGGCTTCTGCCGTCATGCGGCCTGTGCCGATGAGGGCTACGTCTGAACCGTCACGGAGGATTTCCCCCGTGTTGATTGTGCCATCAGCCTTCACCTCCCAGTTCCTTCAGTGCCGTTGCGGCATCCTTGGCATCTAAGGCTTTATTGTGCCATTCCTTGTTATTTTCCATAAAATCGACGCCCTTGCCCTTGACCGTTTCGGCAATGATGACCGTCGGCTGGCCTTTGTGGGCCAGGGCTTCCTGCAAGGCGCTTTTGATTTGCGTAAAGTCGTAGCCGTTAATGGTAATCGTGTGCCAATGGAAATCGCGGAATTTAGCGTCGATAGGCATGATGTTCATGACGTCTTCCGTCGTGCCGCCTAGCTGCAGCTTATTATGGTCGATGATGAGTGTCAGGTTATCGAGCTTGAAGTGGGCACTGGTCATAGCCGCTTCCCAGATAATGCCTTCTTCAATTTCTCCGTCGCCGCAGAGGACATACGTATGCCAAGCGGCATGGTCGAGACGGGCGCCGAGGGCCATGCCGTTACCGGCCGACAGGCCTTGGCCCAGAGAGCCTGTAGACATGTCGATGCCCGGCGTGCGGTTCATATCCGGTACGCCCTGAAGCATAGCACCGCACTGGCGCAATTGCCAAAGCTCTGCTTCCGGGAAAAAGCCCTGCAGCATAAGCGTGGCGTAGAGGGCCGGTGCGGCATGGCCCTTGGACAGGATGAGCCGGTCCCGGTCAGGCCAATGGGGCTTTTGGGGATCGACATGCATGAATTCGCCGTATAATACCTGCAGTATTTCGACGATAGACAGAGAACCACCGGGATGGCCGGCGCCTGCAGCAGCCAGCATCTTGACGACGTACGAGCGCACCTCGGCGGCCCTGTGCGTCAGTTCTTCGTTAGTCATACGATTCATCTCCTTATGAAAACAAAATCATATATAGCATACGTACAGCATAGACCTTTTTGGCCCTGCCGTAAAGTGTCGGCACGCCGGGATCGGCAGTGTTAAACAAACTATAACTTCCTGGGAAACTGCTTGACAATATGGGCCGTTTAGCCTATTATATGCGGATGATATATGGCGCCGCACGACGGTGCCGGAAAGTTTCAATGTCCCTTTCTTTGGGGCAGGAGGAAATATATGGATGTACTGAAATACGGGCGGTCCCTGTCGCCGGCGCAGATCATCGTGTACAGCTTTGCGCTCTTTATCCTGGCCGGGACGGCCCTGCTTATGCTGCCTGCAGCCACTGTCGATGGCGCCGGTGCGACCTTTACGGATGCCCTCTTTACGATCGTTTCCGCCGTCTGCGTAACGGGCCTTTCCGTACAGGATACGGGGACCTACTGGACCTTCTTCGGTCAGGCGGTCATTCTTTTTGCCATTCAGGTCGGCGGCCTGGGCGTCGTCACGGCGGCCATTTCCCTGACCGTCTTTTCAGGCCGTAAGATCGGCCTCATGCAGCGCAATACCATGCAGGAAGCACTGGCGGCGCCACAGCTCAAGGGCATCGTCCAGCTGGTGCTCTTCATCCTGAAGTATGTCGCCATCATTGAGCTCGTAGGCACACTGCTTTTGTATACGGTCTTTGCGCCGCAATACGGCTGGGTCACCGGCTGGTGGTATGCTATGTTCCACGCCATTTCGGCCTTTTGTAATGCCGGCTTTGATATTATGGGACCGGCTGGCGGCGGCTCCCTTACGACGTATGAATTCAACCCTGTCGTCAACACGGTCATCATGCTGCTCATCATCATCGGCGGCCTGGGCTTTATGACCTGGGCCGATGTGCGTACCCACGGCTTCCACATCCGGGCGTACCGCCTGCAGTCCAAGATCATCCTGATCATGACGGCTGTGCTCATCATCGTGCCGACGCTCATCTTTTACGCTACGGAATTTGGCCAGAACCACGATACGATGTACCTCTTCCCGGCCATGTTCCAGGCCGTGACGACGCGTACAGCCGGCTTTAACAGCGTCGATCTCATGACCCTTTCCGAATCCAACCGGGCTATCCTGATCCTGCTCATGCTCGTCGGCGGGGCGCCGGGCTCGACGGCCGGCGGCATTAAGACGACGACGGCCTTTGCCCTCTTGGCATCGGTGTGGGCCATGATGCGGCGCAGCTCCGATGTTTCCTGCTTTGGCCGGCGTATTTCCGAGGATACACTGCACAAGGCAACGGTGCTCTTCATGATGTATCTCCTCTTGATCATCTTCAGCACCATCTTCATTTCCGCCTTGGATGATTTTTCCATCCTCGATTCGTGTTTTGAAACGGTTTCGGCTATTGCGACAGTAGGCCTTTCTATCGGCATTACAGATCAGCTGAGCACGCTCTCTAAGTATATTCTGATCTTCCTTATGTTCTTTGGCCGTGTCGGTGCCTTGACCTTTGTCTTTGCCGTTCACTCCAAGTTTGACGGCACGCGCAGCCATTACGTCAAGGAAGACGTCGTTATCGGTTAAGAAAGAAGGACAACCACGTGAAATCTATTTTAATCATCGGCTTAGGCCGTTTTGGCAGCCATATTTGCATGATTCTCCATGACATGGGTCATGAAATCCTCGTCGTCGACACGTCAGAAGAACGGGTACAGAAAATGCTGCCCTATGCGACGAACGGCCTCGTTGCGGACAGCACGGACAAAAGCTTCCTCGAATCTCTGGGGATTCCTAATTTTGATATTTGCCTGGTGACCATCGGTGATGATTTCCAGAGCTCTATGGAAACGGCGGCACTCCTCAAGGACTTGGGCGCTAAGCTCGTCGTATCCCGTGCCTCCCGGGGGATTCATGAAAAACTCTTGCGCCGCTGCGGTGCTGACGTCACGGTCTACCCGGAAAAGCAGACGGCCTTTCTGACAGCCCTGCGCTACGGCTCGGATTCCCTCTTTGAATACTTCATCATCAGCAAGGATTACGCCGTTTGTGAAGTGGCTATTCCCCAGGCCTGGATCGGCAAGACCGTTGGTGATCTGAATATCCGCAAAAACTACCATATCAATATCCTGGCCCTCAAGAAAGGCGAAGAGCTTACGGCTGAAATCACGCCGCAGACGGTCTTTACGGAAGATCACACGATTCTCATCTTGGGTAAAAAGGAAACACTCGAACAATTCTATTGAGCTTAGCATATAGGAAAAGACCTGCATAACGCGCTATGCAGGTCTTTTTGTAAGAAATTCTCAATATCGTTGTAATAACAACAGATTCATTTTTCTCCCTATCGTATACTACAGCCATAAGGATGAAGCAGTCCTAACAAGCTAGATAAAATACCAACCGGAAACGGTGAAGGGAGCGATATATATGAGCTTTATCGATTGGCAGGATAAAATTAAGGATTTTAAAAAAGTAGACGTACGGGGCATTCAGGGAAACTTCTTTCCCGGACTGAAACAGCAGGCAGCCAAGCTGCCCGTTGGCGCCGGCCTGGAAGTGGTCCAAAACTTTGACCCCATTCCCTTGTACGAAGTTATGCAGGAATTAGGCTTTGAATATCATACGGAACAGACCGGTGATGCTGAATTTCATGCGTACTTCTATAAGACGACGGCTAGCAGTGATCCCGGTGACATTCCCATGCGCCCGGCCGCACTGACCAACATGCCCCTCATCGATGATGAACTGGGCAAGCTGTCCGTCTCCTTCTGGGATCTCACCTGGAATGATTCGAAACGCTTTTTGCCCTATGAATTCCGTCTCCTCTTGTCCCCGACCAATGCCGTCGGTGCCGGCCGCATGCGTCAGGCTACGCAAGAATTGGTCAAAGCCTATATCCACGGCTTGCCGTCAGCTGCCCTGGACGACGTCTTTGAACTCTTGGCGTGGAACCAGAGGATCGGCTTCTTCAGTTCTGAAATCGGTCCGTCCACCCTGTTCCAGGCTTATAAGACCGTAAGAAACCTGGAAAAACAGGGGAAGAGCCGGGCAGAAATCGGCGCTGTCCTGAAGGAAAAATTCGGCGAAAAGAATCCCGACATAAAAGTGCAGTAACAACGTATTCTAGATAAAATGCGTGAGATAGTGTATACTAAACAATAAGTATAACTATTGGAATTTCAAAGAGGCAAGTGTTATGAGAAAACATGTAAAAGGTAATGTCAGCTGGATTGGCTATGTCGATTGGGAACTGGAAAGCTTCCACGGCGATGATTATTCGATTTACAACGGCTCTAGCCAGAACGCCTATCTGATTGAAGAAGAAAAGACGGTCCTCGTCGATACGATCTGGGTTCCCCATCGTTTCGACTTTATCGAAAACCTGAAAAAGGAAATCGATCTGCACAAGATCGACTACATCATTGCCAACCACGGCGAATGCGACCATTCCGGCGCCTTGACGACGCTCATGGAAGAAATTCCTGATACGCCTATTTATTGCACGGCCAACGCTGTCCGCAGCATTGAAGGCCAGTACGGCAAACGGGGCTGGAATTTCCACGTCGTCAAAACCGGCGACAGCCTCGACATCGGCAATGGCAAAAAGCTTATTTTCGTAGAAATGCGTATGCTCCATTGGCCTGATTCCATGGCAACGTACATGACCGGCGACAACATCCTCTTCTCTATGGATGCCTTCGGCCAGCACTATGCCGTAGAAGAACTGTTCAACGACAAAGCCGACCAGTGTCTCCTGAACCGCGAAGCCATGAAATACTTCGCCAACATCCTCAACCCCTTTGCCCCCATTTTGACAAAGAAACTCGAAGAAATCGGCAAACTCAACCTGCCCATCGGAATGATCGCTCCGTCCCACGGTGCTATTTGGCGCACCGATCCCTTGCAGATCGTCGAAAATACGCCCAGTGGGCTGATGCCTACCAGGAAAACCAGGTTACCATTGCCTACGATACCATGTGGAACGGCACAGAATCCATTGCCCACAAGATCGCTTCGGAAATCCATGCCCAGAGCCCGGATACAGTCGTCAAGGTCTTCAATATTGCCAAGTCCGATAAGAATGAAGTCATGACGGAAGTATTTAAATCCAAGGCCATTGCCGTCGGTTCGCCGACCGTCGGCTGCAGCATCCTTTCCAGTGTTGCCGGCTGGCTGGAATTCCTGAAACAGCTGAAGTTTAAGAATAAGAGAGCCGCTGCCTTCGGCTGCTATGGCTGGAGCGGTGAATCCGTCAAAATTCTCCAGGCTAAATTGAAAGAAGCCGGCTTTGACGTCATTGACGACAATATCCGGTCCCAGTGGAATCCGGAAGAAAGCGATTACGCCGCTGTACCGGAACTGGTAAAACACCTCTTAGGTTAACACCCATACCTCCTCTCACGTAGTGTCAGGGCACGGTCGTGCCGGGTTATCCCGGCGCGGCCGTGCTTTTTTTGTCAGCCTAAGATGATGTTGTCGATAAGGCGCGTCTTGCCAATGCGTACGGCCAGGGCAAGGAGGCTCTTTTCATCGACCGTTTCGATTGCTTCAAGGGCCGGGAAAGAAAAGAGATCTACGTAGTCGATAGCGGCTAGCGGTTCCCCTGCGATTTCTTTCGTGACCAGCGCCTTCAGGACGGCTGCGTTGCGTTCGCCCTTTTCATAGGCGTCCTTCGCCAGGCGCAGGCTGCGCGACAAGACGAGAGCTGCCGTCTTTTCCTCCGGCGACAGATAGACGTTGCGCGAGCTGCGGGCCAGGCCGCTTTCTTCCCGCACGATGGGGACCATGTTGATATGAACCGGCAAGTTCAGATCCTGGACAAAGCGGCAGACAACGACGACCTGCTGGGCATCCTTTTGGCCGAAAAAGGCTTCGTCTGCCTGGGTAAATGTTAAAGAGCTTCGTTACGACTGTGGCGACACCGCGGAAGTGGATAGGCCGCTGGGCACCACAGAGCTTGTGTGTGATATCGCCGTCGACGTTGACGTACGTACAAAAGCCCTGGGGATACATGTCTGCCGCTTGCGGATGAAAGACGGCATCGACGCCGACGCTTTCGAGCTTCCGGCAGTCTTCTTCAAAACGGCGTGGATAGGCGTCAAAATCTTCATTGGGGCCGAACTGGGTTGGGTTGACGAAGACCGATGCGATGACGAAATCCGTCGCTTCTTTTGCCGCCCGCATCAGCGTCAGATGGCCTTCATGTAAGGCTCCCATCGTGGGTACCAGGCCGATCCGGCGGCCTTCCTGCTTCAGGCGCAGGGCAAATTCCTGCATTTCTTTGACTGTGCGAAAAATCTTCAAGGTTCATACACTCCTTTTGATGGTTTTGGGGCAAAAGAGTATAAAAAAAGGGTTATAGGACAAAACGTGTTGGTAAAAATTTATATTATGCTTGTATTAAGG